>Ga0214917_10000391_pt1 | contig 57476 bp, 61 predicted proteins | sample LL_1208_BB_MetaG_FD_177983 | JGI IMG/M metagenome (GOLD analysis project Ga0214917, IMG submission 177983) | Freshwater microbial communities from Lake Lanier, Atlanta, Georgia, United States - LL_1208_BB | ecosystem: Environmental > Aquatic > Freshwater > Lake | place: USA: Georgia | collected... | reverse complement strand
CCCAGTTTCTGCGGCTCTCCGCCGCGAACGGCTTCGCCCCTGATTTCGATCAGCTCAGCAGCAGCCAGTGGGATGCCCTGCGGCTGATGGTGCTGGGCTTCCCCCACAACCCCACCGCCACCACCGGCCAGCAGGCCTGGGTGGATGAGGCGGCGGAGCGGGCCGTGCGCCATGGCGTGGTGTTCGCCCACGACAACCCCTACGTGGATCTGGCCCTCGAGGGCGAGGCCCCGGCGCTGCTGCGTTCGCCCCACTGGCGGGCCTGCGGCATCGAGTTCTTCTCCTTCTCCAAGGGCTGGTGCCTGGGGGGCTACCGGCTGGCCTTCGCCATTGGCGCTGAGCCCCTGATCACCGCCCTGCGCCAGCTCAAGGGGGTGGTCGACTTCAACATGTCGCTGGCGCTGCAGGCCGGTGCCATCGCCGCCCTCGAGCAGGCACCCCACTGGCCGGAGCAGCTCAGGCCGATCTACCGCGAGCGGCGCGACCGCCTGGCCCGGGCCCTGGAGGCGCTGGGCTGGCCGGTGCGCCGTGCCTCGATGGCGCTCTATCTGTGGCTGCAGCTGCCAGCGGCGGCGACCGCCGCCGGGCTGGAGTCGGAGCCGTTCTGCGCCCAGCTGCTGCAGCACACCGGCATCTGCCTCACCCCTGGCAATGGTTTCGGCGCCGCTGGGGAGGGCTACGTCCGCCTGGCTCTGGTGCATCCCACGGCGCAGCTGGAGGCCGGTGCCGCCCGGATGGGCCGCTGGCTGGCGCAGCTGTGATCCCATCCGGCAGCGGGGCCGTGGCCGCCGCCCGCCGCCGGCTCAGGGGCGGGCCCGAGCCGCTGTCCTGGCGGCTGTACACCCTGCCGGTGTGCGCCAGCACGGAGTTGGTGCTGGATCGCCTGCTCGGCGCCGGTGCCACCGCGCCCCTGGCGGTGCTTGCCCGGCGCCAGAACCATGGCCATGGCCAGCAGGGGCGGCCCTGGTGTTCCCCTCCAGGGGGCGTGTGGCTGAGTGCCGCCTTGCCCTGGCCCGAGCAGCCCGAGGGCACCGCCGCCCTGGCCCTGGCGGTGGCCGTGGGCCTGGCCCTGGAGCTGGAGCAGCTGGGCCTCCAGCCCTGGATCAAGTGGCCCAACGACCTGCTGCTCCATGGCCGCAAGCTGGCGGGTGTGCTGCCCCGCCTCCGCTGGCGCGGTGGCCGCATCCAGGGGGCGCGGGTGGGCCTGGGCCTCAACGGCTGCAACGCCGTGCCCCCCGAGGGCATCAACCTGGCCAAGGCCCTGGCCTGCCCCCACCACCCCCAGGCCCAGCCGCAGCGGCTGGCCGGCCGGGTGCTGCGGGCCCTGGAGTGGGCCTCGGCCCAGGCCCGGCAGCCCGAGCTGGTGCGGCGCCAGGCGGAGCGCAGGCTCTGGCGGCTCGGCAGCGTGGAGCATGGGGGCCTGCTGTGGCAGCCCCAGGGCCTGGCGCTCGATGGCGCCCTGGTGTTGCAGCGCGGCCAGGAGCGGGTCTGCCTGCAGCGCTCTTTCTAGAGTTCTGGCCAATGTGCCCTGATGGCTTGTTCCCCCCGGTGTTCCGCTCCCGCCTGCTCACCCTGCTGGTGGCGATGCCGCCGCTGCTGGCGGGGGGGCTGGCCTGGGGGCAGCTGGATGCCACGGCTCCCTCCCCAGCGGAGCCGATCAGGCCCCAGACCCCTCCGCCTTTGCCGGTGCTGCCGCCGCCCACCCGCGCCGCCGACCCGCCGCTGCGGCCCGATCCCGGCGCCCTGGGTGGTGCCCCGGCACCGCGCCGTTTCGATCAGTCGCTCGATGAGCTGGTGCGGCAGGGGGTGGTGACCCCCTCCGAGCGCAGCCTGATGCGCGGCGGTGCAGGGGTGCAGCCCCTGGATGTGGGGGCCTTCCAGCAGGCCTGCCGCAAGGGGGCACTCTCCAGCCAGGAGTGCAGCGGTGGCCTGGCTATCCGCTGGGGCCGCCGGGGCCTGCCGGGCGGCAGTGGGGCCAGCGGTGATCCGCTCCTGGGCGGCGGCCGCATTGGGGCCGATGGCGTGCCGCTGCCGCCGCTCACGGTGCCGGTGTCGGCGCTGCTGGCCGGGGCCGGGGGCAACTTCAACCTGGCCAGTGTGTTCCGGGTGACACCCCGCCCCGCCCCCTTGCTGGGCAACGGCAATCGCCGCCTGCTGCTGCCGATCATCGGCGCAGCGGAAACCACCAGCGGGTTCGGCTGGCGCTTGCATCCGGTGCTGGGCTACTGGCGCCTGCACGCCGGCGAGGATCTGGCCGCCCCTGAGGGCACGCCGGTGGTGGCGGCCATCTCGGGCCGGGTGGTGAGCAGCGGCCTGGCCGGGGGCTACGGCCTGGCGGTGGAGCTGGAACACCAGCGCCCGCTGCGGCGCACCCTCTACGGGCACCTCTCGGAGCTGTATGTGAAGGAGGGCGAGTGGGTGCGCCAGGGCGAGGTGCTGGGCCGCGTGGGCAGCACGGGCCTCAGCACCGGGCCGCACCTGCACTTCGAGCTGCGCCAGCCCGCCGATGGCGGCTGGGTGGCGATGGATCCGGGGGAGCTGGATCCCGGCACCGGCCTCAAGGGCAGCGATGCGATCGCCCTGTTGATCGGCCAGCTGCTGGCCAGCCTGGAGCGGCCCCGCGGCTAGAGCTGCGAACCGGCGCCGCTCTCCACCAGGCGGCCGTCGTGGAAGTGCACGATGCGCTCGGCCCGCTCGGCCACGTCGTGCTCGTGGGTCACCAGCAGCACGGTCATGCCGGCGCGGTGCAGCTCGTCGAACAGATCCAGCACCTCGGCGGTGGTGCGGGAATCGAGGGCGCCGGTGGGTTCGTCGGCCAGCAACAGATTCGGCTGGTTGATGATCGCCCGGGCCACGGCCACCCGCTGCTGCTGGCCGCCGGAGAGCTGGTTGGGCTTGTTGTGCAGCCGATCCCCCAGGCCCACCCGCTGCAGGGCCGCGATGCCCCGTTCCTGCCGTTGTTCGGCCGGAACGCCGGCATACACCATCGGCAGCATCACGTTCTCCAGGGCCGTGAGCTCCGGCAGCAGATGGAACTGCTGGAACACAAAGCCCAGTTCGCGGTTGCGCAGGTCCGCCAGGGCATCGGCGCTGAGGCCCTCCACGGCCGTGCCATTGAGCCGGTAGCTGCCGCTGGTGGGGCGATCGAGGCAGCCGAGGATGTTCATGGCCGTGCTCTTGCCAGAGCCGGAGGTGCCCATCACCGCCAGGTATTCCCCCCGCTGTACGGTGAGGCTGAGGTCGTCGAGGGCATGTACGGCGGTGTCGCCGCTGCCGTACACCTTGCGGACATGCTCGAGCTCGGCAACCGGCTCCCCCATCAACCGATCGGCAGGGCCGTGGCTGAGGCCAACGCCTTCTGCAGCATCGGCGTGCCGGCCACGGCGCCACTGGCCCAGTTGAACAGGGGGTTGGAGAGGATGCCGCCCACGGCGGTCACCACCACACAGGAGATCAGGGCCACCCGCAGGGGCTGCAGTCCGGCGATGCCCCAGCTCACGGCGGGGTAGGCCTTCACCACATCGGAGGCCTCCTGCGGTTCCTTCACCACCATCATCTTGATCACCGAGATGTAGTAGTAGATCGAGATCACGGAGGTGAGCAGACCAACCACCACCAGCAGGTATTGGTGATCGGCCCAGCCGGCGAAGAAGAGATAGATCTTGCCGAAGAAGCCCAGCATCGGCGGGATGCCACCCAGCGACAGCAGGCAGAGGCTCAGGCCGAGGGTGATCAGTGGATCCTTCTGGTAGAGGCCGGCGTAATCACTGATGCGGTCGGAGCCGGTGCGCAGGGAGAAGAGGATGATGCAGGCGAAGGCCCCCAGGTTCATGAACAGGTAGGCCGCCATGTAGAGCACCATCGCGGCGTAGCCGTCTTCGGTGCCGCACACCAGGCCGATCATCACGAAGCCCGCTTGGCCGATGGAGCTGTAGGCCAGCATCCGCTTCATGGAGGTCTGGGCCAGGGCCACCACGTTGCCCAGCACCATGCTCAGGATCGCCAGCACGGTGAACAGCAGCTTCCACTGGGCCTCGAAGGGCTCGAAGCAGCCCACCAGGATGCGCAGGGCCAGGGCAAAGCCCGCAGCCTTGGAGCCCACCGACAGAAAGGCCACCACCGGCGTGGGGGAGCCCTCATACACATCGGGGGTCCACTGGTGGAAGGGCACCGCCGCAATCTTGAAGGCCACCGTGGCCAGCACGAACACCAGGGCCAGGGCCGCCACGGGGGTGGCGCTGGTCTGCAGGGCCAGGCCTACCGCCTCCAGGCTGGTTTCCCCGCCGGTGAGGCCGTAGAGCAGGGAGGCGCCGTAGAGGAACACGGCGGCGGCAGCGGAGCCCACCAGCAGATATTTCAGCGCCGCCTCCGAGCTGCGGGCGTCGCGCTTCATGTAGCCCGACAGCAGGTAGCTGGCCACCGAGAGGGTTTCCAGCGACACGAAGATGCTCACCAGATCGGTGGAGCCGCACAGCAGCATTGCCCCGAGGGTGGCCGCCAGCAGGATGGCCGTGTATTCACCCACCGGCGTGCCGGCCCGCTCCACATAGCGCCAGCTGATCAGCAGCGACAGCAGCGTGGAGGCGGCCACCACAGCCCGGAAGGCGATGGCCAGGTTGTCCGCCAGGAAGGACCCCAGGAAGGAGGGCTCCAGGGGCGCGGCGTTCCACTGCAGCGCCAGCAGCCCCAGGGCACCGCCCAGGCCGGCATAGGAGAACAGCGGAACCCAGCGGCTGGCGGCTTTCTCGCCGGCCAGGTCCACCAGCAGGCAGGCCACCATCGCCAGCAGCACGGCACCTTCTGGTGCGATGGCGCCAGCGTTGAGCTGCAGGGAGGTGATGGCACTCACCGCGCCGGCTGGATCGTTCAGGGATGCAGCGGCCGCCAGGAGGGAGATCACAGCTGGGAAGGGTCGCCCGGTTGGCTGGACTGTAGCCGCGCTGGCGCTGTGGTTTGGGCATTGTTGGCCCGCGCTGCTCGTCAGGCTTGACCGGCGATGCGATAAAGAGGGAAGCGGTTTCCCGCCTGCCTGTGGCTCACACGCTGGTCATCGTCGAGAGCCCCACGAAGGCCCGCACCATCCGCGGCTTCCTTCCGAAGGACTTCCAGGTGGAAGCCTCCATGGGCCACGTGCGCGACCTGCCCAACAACGCCAGTGAGATTCCGGCGGCCCACAAGGGCGAGAAGTGGGCCAACCTCGGCGTGAACACCGCCAACGCCTTCGAGCCCCTCTACGTGGTGCCGAAGGACAAGAAGAAGGTGGTGAAGGAACTCAAGGACGCCCTCAAGGGCGCCGACCAGCTGCTGCTGGCCACGGACGAAGACCGGGAAGGGGAATCGATCAGCTGGCACCTGCTGCAGCTGCTCCAGCCGAAGGTGCCGGTGAAGCGCATGGTGTTCCACGAGATCACCAAGGAGGCCATCGGCCGGGCCCTGGAGCAGACCCGCGAGCTCGACATGGAGCTGGTGCACGCCCAGGAGACCCGCCGCATCCTCGATCGCCTGGTGGGCTACACCCTCTCGCCGCTGCTGTGGAAGAAGGTGGCCTGGGGTCTCTCCGCCGGCCGGGTGCAGTCGGTGGCGGTGCGGCTGCTGGTGCAGCGGGAGCGGGCCCGCCGGGCCTTCAGGAGCGGCAGCTACTGGGATCTCAAGGCCCAGTTGCAGCAGGGCAGCAGTGGTTTCGAGGCCAAGCTCACCCAGCTCAAGGGCGAGCGCATCGCCGGTGGCTCCGACTTCGATGAGGCCACCGGCGGCCTCAAGGCCGGCAGCAAGGTTCGCCTGCTCAGCGAGGCCGAAGCCCGCCAGCTGCGGGAGGCCGTGCTGGCGGCGCCCTGGCGCGTGGCCGAGGTGGAGGAGAAGCCCACCATCCGCAAGCCGGTGGCCCCCTTCACCACCAGCACCCTGCAGCAGGAGGCCAACCGCAAGCTGCGGCTCTCGGCCCGGGAAACCATGCGCACGGCCCAGGGGCTCTACGAGCGCGGCTTCATCACCTACATGCGCACCGACTCGGTGCACCTCAGTGATCAGGCCATCAATGCCGCCCGCAGCTGCGTGCAGGCCAAGTACGGCAAGGAGTACCTCAGCCCCTCCGTGCGCCAGTTCTCCACCAAGGCCCGCAACGCCCAGGAGGCCCACGAGGCGATCCGCCCCGCCGGTGAGAGCTTCCGCGATCCCGCCGCCACCGGCCTCGATGGCCGGGACCTGGCCCTCTACGAGCTGATCTGGAAGCGCACGGTGGCCTCCCAGATGGCCGAGGCCAGGCTCACGATGCTCAGCGTGGATCTGGAGGCCGATGGCGGCAGCCTGGGCACCGCCAGCTTCCGCGCCAGCGGCAAGCGCATCGACTTCCCCGGCTTCTTCCGCGCCTACGTGGAGGGCTCTGACGACCCCGATGCCGCCCTGGAGGGCCAGGAGGTGCTGCTGCCCAGCCTCAAGGCCGGCGACAGCCCCGCCTGCAAGGGCGTGGAGGCCCTCGGCCACCAGACCCAGCCCCCCGCCCGCTACAGCGAGGCGGCCCTGGTGAAGATGCTGGAGAAGGAGGGCATCGGCCGCCCCTCCACCTACGCCTCGATCATCGGCACGATCGTGGACCGGGGCTACGCCACGCTCCAGAACAACGCCCTCACCCCCAGCTTCACCGCCTTTGCGGTGACGGCCCTGCTGGAGGAGCACTTCCCCGACCTGGTGGACACCAGCTTCACCGCTCGGATGGAGAACACCCTCGACGAGATCTCCCAGGGCAAGGTGCAGTGGCTGCCCTACCTGGAGAGCTTCTACAAGGGCGACCAGGGCCTGGAGACCCAGGTGCAGCAGCGCGAGGGCGACATCGACCCCGCCGCCTCCCGCACGATCGAACTGGAGGGCCTGCCCTGCGTGGTGCGCATCGGCCGCTTCGGCGCCTACCTGGAAACCAAACGGGTGGCCGACGACGGCAGCGAGGAGCTGCTGAAGGCCACCCTGCCCAACGAGATCACCCCCGCCGATCTCGATGCCGAGAAGGCCGAGTTGATCCTCAAGCAGAAGGCGGATGGTCCGGAAGCCCTCGGTGAAGATCCCGAAACCGGCGACCTGGTGTATCTGCTCTTCGGCCAGTTCGGCCCCTATGTGCAGCGGGGCCAGGTGAGCGACGACAACCCCAAGCCCAAGCGGGCGTCGCTGCCCAAGGGGGCCAAGCCCGAGGAGCTCAGCCTCGATGATGCCCTCGGCTTGCTGCGGCTGCCGCGGCACCTGGGTGAGCATCCCGATGGCGGCAAGGTGGAGGCCGGCCTCGGGCGGTTCGGACCCTATGTGGTGCACCACAAGGGCAAGGGGGAGAAGGACTACCGCTCCCTCAAGGCGGAGGACGACGTGCTGATGGTGGGCCTGAGCCGGGCCCTGGAACTGTTGGCCATGCCCAAGAAGGGCCGCGGCGGCCGCACCGCCCTCAAGGAGCTGGGCACGCCCGATGGCTCCGAGGAGGCGATCCAGCTGTTCGATGGCCCCTACGGGCTCTATGTGAAGCAGGGCAAGGTGAATGCCTCCCTGCCGGAGGGCACCACCGCCGACACGCTCACCCTCGAGCAGGCCGTGGAGCTGCTGGCCGCCAAGGCAGCCAGCGGCAAGGGCAAGGGCCGCAAGGCGGCCGCCACCAAAACGACCGCGGCCAAGAAACCCGCGGCGAAGAAGCCCGCCACCCCGAAGGCCCCCGCCACCACCAAAACCGGTCGGTTGCGGGCCAGTGCGGTGCGGGTGATCAAGCCCGCCGGCAGCTGATGGCCCGGGCCCTGCCCACGGCGGCGGTGCTGGCCCTGGCCGGCCTCGCCCTGACGGGTTGCAGCGGCACCCCCTTCGGCGATCAGCTCTCCCGCAGTTTTTCCTCTGCTCCGGCCGCCGCACCCGCCACCGCCCCCACCAAGCCGGCCTCCAGCCCGCCAGCCCAGGCCGCCAAGCCCCCTGGCACCCCCGGGCCGAAGCCGCCAGCGGTCCGGTCTCCGGCCAAGGCGCAGGCCCAAGTCCAGGCCCAGTCGCCAGCGGCGGTGCAGCCGGCCGTGCCCGCGCCCTATCGGGTCACGATCAAGTTGCCGGCGGCCGATCCCTCCGCGCCGGCTGAGGTGCTGACCCGGGCCCTGCGGGCCGCCGGCCTGGCCTTTGAGGTGGAGACGATCGAGCGCATTCCCCCCGCCGCGGATGCCGCGCTGACGCCCCAGCGCGCCCCGGTGCCGCCGCCGCGATGAGCCTCAGCCGCCGCCAGGCCCGCCAGCTCACCGAAACCGCCTATCTGGCTGCCGCCACGGCGCTGCTGTGGGTGGGCCTCTACTACCTGCCGGTGGGGGGTGCCCTGTTCCGCCTGGCCCTGCCGCTGCCCCTGGCTCTGCTGCAGCTGCGCCAGACCTGGCGCTGTGGCGTGGAGGGCGTGGCCGTGGCCTCGCTGTTGCTGGTGGCGCTGATGGGCCCGATCCGCGGCCCGCTGGTGCTGTTTCCCTATGGGCTGCTGGCCCTCTGGCTGGGCTGGGGTTGGAGCCGGCGCCTGAGCTGGTGGATCACCTGGGGCGTGGGGCTTGTGATTGGTGCGGCGGGTTTCCTGGTGCGGGTGGCGGTGCTCTCGGTGCTGCTGGGGGAAAACCTCTGGGTGCTGATCACCACCACCGCCGCCCAGCTGCTGGAGAAGCTCAGCGATCTGCTGCAGCTGGGCGGTGGCCCCGACCTGCTGCAGGTGCAGCTGATGGCCCTGGCCCTGGTGCTGCTGCAGAACCTGATCTACGTGCTCGCATTGCATGCCGTGGCCTATTGGATCTTTCCCCGGCTCCAGGCCCCGATCAGCGAGCCGCCCCCGGCCCTGCGCCCGCTGGTGGCCCTCGATCCGCTGTGATTGCGGCGGGGCGGCGGCTCAGTGGCGATCCCGCTCTGGCCCGCCTCTGGTGTGAACGGCTGGCGGCCTCCGCTGCTGCCAGCCGGCTGCTGCTGCTGCTGGCGGGCACGGACACCGCCGCTGTTCCAGGTATTTCAGCGGCCGGCGCCACGCCACAGGCGCGGCGCTGGACCGCCGCCGCCGATGCCGAGTTGCTGCTGCTGGGGCCTGGCCGCCGGCGGCCCCATGCCCTGCCCCCGCTGCCGGCCGGGGTGAGCCCGGCCCTGATCACCTGGGTGGTGGCGCAGCAGCTGGGCCTGGATCCGCTTGTGGTGGACCTGGGCGCTCCGGTGGTGCCGGCGGTGCCCCATCTGCAGCTGGGCCAGCCCCCCGCCGCCTGCCTGAGCACAGGCGCGGCGATGCCGGCACTTCGGGTGCAGCAGCTGCTGGCCCTGGGGCGGCGCTGGGGGGAGCGGCTGGCCCGGCGCCCGGAGCCGCTGCTGCTGGCGGAATGCGTGCCGGGGGGCACCACCACGGCCCAGGCGGTGCTGCAGGCGCTGGGGGTTGAGGCCGGGGGGCTGGTGAGCGGCAGCCTGCGGGATCCCGCCCATGGGCTCAAGCAGCAGCTGGTGCAGCGGGGCCTGGCGGCGGCTGCATTGGGCCCGGACCCCTCGGCGACGGCGGTGCTGGCGGCGGTGGGGGATCCGATGCAGGCCGTGGCGGCCGGTCTGGTGCTGGCGGCGGCCCAGGCCGACCTGCCGGTGATGCTGGCGGGTGGCAGTCAGATGGCGGCGGTGCTGGCCCTGGCCCTCGCCCTGGCGGAGCCTGCCCAGCGGCCTGCCCTCTGTGCCCGGGTGGCGATCGCCACCACCGCCTGGGTGGCGGCCGAGGCCGGCAGTGATCTGGCCGCGCTGCTGGGGCGGATCGCGGAGCGCTGGAGCTCTGAGCCCCTGGCTTTTGCGGCGAGCCTGCGCTTCAGCGGCTGCCGCTCCCCCCAGTTGCTGGCCTACGAGCAGGGCTATGTGAAGGAGGGTGTGGGTGCTGGCGGTCTCGCCCTGCTCTGGGAACTGTCGGGCCGCAGCCCTGAGGCCCTGGCGGTTGCCTGTGATCAGGCCTGCGACCAGCTGCAGGCCGCCACCTAGGGTCGCCCCATGGAGCCCCTCGCTTCCCTCTCCCGCCGCCGCCTGCTGCGGTTGGCCGCCCTGGGGGGCAGCGCAGCGGCCGCGGGCCTGTTGGGGGGCTGCCGGGTCGGCGGGGCAGGTGGCGAAGCTTTGCTGCTCAGTGCCCGCGGTTCCCTGCCCGCGGCCTGGCTCAAGGCGCTGCCGGCCCCCTGGCGCTCGCAGGTGCTGGACGACCCGGCCGCGGTGCGGCAGGCGGCCCGCAGCCCCGGCGCGGCCCTGCTGCAGCTGGGTGATGGCTGGGCCCAGCAACTGCCCGCGGCGGCCCTGCAGCCCTTCGGCGCCGAGGCCCTGCTGGCCCAGCTCGACCCCCTGGCCCAGCCGGTGAGCCGCCTGTTCCAGCCGGAGGGTGCTGCCGCCCTCGCCTTCCCCTGGGCCTTCGGCATCTGGGTGCTGTTGCTGCGTAACCGCCCCGATCTGGTGCGTCGCCGCTCGGAGGGCTGGACGTTGCTGCTGGATCCCAGCCTGCGCCAGAAGCTGGTGTTGCCCTCCAGCCCGCGGCTGGTGATGGAGCTGGCCCTGCGGCAGCTGGGGCTCGCCAGCGGTGATCCGGCGGCCCTCGAGGATCCGCGCCTGGTGCCGCAATTGCGCCTGCTGCGGCGGCAGGCCCTTGCCCTCGATGAGCGCGATGGCCTTAACCTGCTGCTGGCCGGTGATGCCGAGGCCGCCGTGGTGCCCAGCCATCGGGTCGTGGGCCTGCTGCTCAGTGATCCTCGGCTGGCGGCCCTGCTGCCGCCTGAGGGTGCGCCGCTGTGGTGGAACCTGCTGCTGCGGCCCGCCGGGGCCACCACACCCGTGCCGCTGGAGTGGCTGCGCGACGGGCTGCAGCTGCCATTGCTGGATCGGCTGCTGGCCGGCGGCTGGGTGCCGCCCCTGCCCCGGGCCCGGCTGGAGCCCGCCCTGGCCCGCTGGCCGGAACCCATGCGGCAGCTGCTGCTGCCCCCCGAGGCGGTGTTGGCCTGCTGCAACAGCCTCCCGCCCTTCACCCCGGCCCAGCAACAGCGCTGGCAAGCGCTGTGGGATCAGGCCATGGCGGCCTGATCAGCCCCAGAGGCGCCGGCGAGGAGCGGCCGCCAGGCGCCGGTGGGTGTCGGCCAGCAGCTCCGGGATCGGCAACTGGTGCGGACAGCGGGGCAGGCAGTCGCCGCAGCCCTCACAGGCCGCTGCGTTGATCTCCTCCCACCAGTGGCCCGCCCGGCCGATCAGATTGTAGCGCTCCTCGGCGAAGGCCTGCAGGCCGTGGCCCACCGCCAGGTTGCGCAGCCGCAGCAGCTCGGGGATCGGCACGGCCTTGGGACAGGGCAGGCAGGCGCGGCACTGGCCGCAGCGCTCCGCCCCCAGTCGATCGCTGCCGGCGGCACTCAGGTGTTGCAGGGCTTGCCGCTGCGCATCACTGAGCCAAGGCGAGGGCCCCTGGATGGCGGCGGCCCAGGCCAGATCGCTCGGCTGGGCGGCCCCCAGGCTCAGGGTGGAGATCCCCTGATCGAGCAGAAAGCGGTAGGCCAGCTCCAGGGGGTGGAACGGAGCGCAGTCGGCCAGCAGCTCGGGCGGTGGGTCGTAGAGGCGGCCCCCCTTGTCCGCCGGGGAGATGGCCAGCACGCCGATGCCCGCCGCCAGGGCGGCTCGGGCGAGGGGCAGGCGCGTTTGATCGAACAGGTGCACATGCAGGCTGCAGAAGCTGAAGCGGCCCGAGGCCAGGGCGCTCTCGATCAGCCCGTTGTTGCCGTGGCTGGAGAAGCCCACCTGCTCCACCAGTCCTTGATCCAGGGCCCAGGCCAGCAGCTGGGATCCGGGGCCCCGCAGCGCCCACGTCAGGTGCTCGGGCCGGTTGAGGCCATGCACCGCCAGGTTGTGCAGCCGGGGGACCCCCAGGCGCTCCAGGCACTGCAGCAGCAGCTGCTGGCCCTCGGCCAGCTCGCTGCCGGGCAGCACCTTGCTGGTGAGCACCAGCTCGGCCCGGGCCCGGGGATCGCGGGCCGCCAGGCCTGCCAGCGCCTGCCCCAGGTAGGCCTCCGCCGGGCCGTAGGCCGGAGCGGTTTCGATGTGGTTGATGCCGGCCGCGATGGCTGCCTGCAGCACCGCGGCCATCTGCTGGGGGCTCTCCAGGGCCCGCATGGTGCCGAGGCTGAAGGCCGAAACGGGCCGCCCGCGGCCGAAGGGGCGCCGCTCAGCCAGGGGTGTCGTCCTCGTGGGCGTCGGAGTCGGAGTCGGTGTCGGTGTCGCCCGCGCCGGCGTCGCTGGAGGGCGGTTCCACCTCAGTTTGGGCCTTGCTGATCTGGCGCACTAGTTCGGCGGGGCTGATGCCCTCGAGGAAGCGGCGGAAGTCGGCGGCATCCTCGGCATCGGCCTCGGCATCCACCGGAATCGAGGCGCTGGCCACCACCTCCTCCAGCATCCAGATGCCACTGCCGGTGCGCAGCGCCAGGGCGATGGCATCGCTGGGGCGTGCGTCGAGCTCGTGGCTTTCGCCGTCGGTTCCGCTCAGCTTGAGCACCGCCCGAAAGGTGGCGTCTTCGATCGTGGTGATGATCACCCGCTCGAGGGTGAGGCCGCCGGTGCTGAGCAGGGTGGCCATCAGGTCGTGGCTGAGGGGCCGCTGGGGCGGCGCTGTGCTCAGCCCGGCCATGATGTTCTGGGCCTGGGCCTGATCGATCCAGATCGGCACCTGGCGCCGGCCGGAGGGGTCGCGCAGCAGCACGATCGGACTGCGGCTGGCCGCATCCAGGGCAATGCCGGCGACGCGCATCTCAACCATGGTGTGCCCACCGGGCCCTTTGCCCGATTATGGCCACCGTGGACGGGGACGCGGCATGTTTACCGGGCTGGTGCAGGCCGTGGGCCAATTGCAGCGCCGTGCGGGGGGTGTGGAGCTGTTGATCCCGGCCGGTGCGGGGCTGGATCCGGCGACCCTGGCCCTGGGGGACAGCGTGGCCGTGGATGGCGTCTGCCTCACCGTGACCGGGCACTCCGCCACCGGCTTTCGGGCGGATGTCAGCGAGGAGACCCTGGGGCGTACCACCCTGGCGGCCAAGGCCGATCGCCGCGCCTGGGTGAATCTGGAACCGGCGCTGCGGCTGGCGGATCGTCTCGGGGGCCACCTGGTGAGCGGCCATGTGGACGGCCAGGGACAGGTGGTGGCGATCGAGCGGCTGCAGGCCTCCTGGCACCTGGCGATCCGCTGGAACGAGGCGCCCTACGGCCGCTACATCTGCGAGAAGGCCTCGGTGGCGGTGGATGGCATCAGCCTCACCGTGGCGGGCTGCAGCGCCGATGGCGCCGAGTTCTGGATTGCCGTGATCCCCCACACCTGGGCCAGCACCACCCTGGAGCGGCTGCGGATCGGCGATCCGGTGAATCTGGAGGCGGATCTGCTGGCCAAATACACCGAACGCCTCCTGGCCCGAGACGACGGGCCTGCCATCAGCTCCGCCTGGCTTGCCGAGCATGGTTGGGGCTGACGCCGCCGCGTGCCATCCCTAGCGTCGGGCTGTTCGTGTTCCCCTGAACACTCCACCTCAACCTCGCATGGTTTCCGACAAACCGGAGCTTGATCTGGGCTCCCTGCGCAGCTTCACCGTGGCCGAGGGCATCCTGCTGCTCGTGCTCGGCGTGCTCGCCCTCAGTTTTCCCGTGGTGGCCTCCGGCTGGGTCACGCTGATCGTGGCCATCGCCTTCCTGGTGGGCGGCATCGCCGGCTGGATCAACAACCTCAACCGTTCCCGTCGCCTCAGCCGCTGGCACTGCTTCTGGCGCCTGGTGGTGTCCACCCTGTTCGTGGTCACCGGCGCCTGGATCCTGCAGCAGTGCGGGTCCGGCAGGTGCCTGATGCAGGTGGCGGCCCTGGCCTTCGCCATCGGCATCGTCTTCCTGGTGGAGGGGGTGGTCACCACGATCGTTTCCCTGTCCCACACGGACAGGCCCCGCTGGGGTTGGGGTCTGGCCAATGGCGTGGTCACCTTCATCCTCGGCCTGCTGATCGTGTCGATGCCGGGGCTGGGTCAGCTCACGGTGCTCGGCATCCTGGTGGGGATCAGCTTCCTGTTCAGCGGCATCGATCTGCTGGTGTTCAGTTCCGCCTTCCACGAGCCTGACTCCCGGGCTGACGCCTGAAGCCGTCCCCAAATCTGTACAGGCTGTGCAGATTTGGGGACACCCGCGAGGGGGCTGGCTGCTCAGCAGTCGCCCTCCAGGGGGACCAGCCAGATGGCGCCGGTTTCCTGGTGGATCTCGATCTTGAATTCCTGGCCCGGTTCCAATCCCATCCTGCGGGTGTAGGCCTGGCCGATCAGCAGGTTGCCGTTGCCGTGCACGCGGGTGCGGAATTCAGCCTGACGCCCCTTGCTGCCGCCGCCGCCACCGCCGGCTGCGGAGGAGGGCAGGGTGTAGCCCTTCGCCTCGATCAGGGCGCGATAGAAGCTCTTCTTGAGCAAGCGGCCACTGGGACCCACATAGCCGCAGGCCCGGGCGATCTGATCCTCCGGTCGATTGCTCAGGGAACGCGCCTTGTCGAGCAGCGCCTTGCCTTCCAGCATCTGCGGTTGGGCGGTGACCTTCTCTTCAACGAACACCGTGATCTGGCCCGGGGACGTGGCAATTGTGCCGATCTCTGGCCATCAGCCGCAAGGGCCTCGCGGCTCAAAGCAGATACAGAATTCCGTAGAGCACCACCCAGATGCCATCCACGAAGTGCCAGTAGAGCTCGGTGGCCTCCAGGGGAAACAGGTTGCTGGCACTCACCCGCCCGCCCGGGCGGCTCTGCCACCACACGATCAGGATCATCAGGCCCCCCAGGGTCACATGCAGGCCGTGGAAGCCGGTGATCGCATAGAAGGTGCTGGCAAACAGGTTGTCGGTGAGTCCGAAGGGCAGGGAGAAGTATTCCTTCATCTGACCCGCCAGGAAGGTGAAGCCCAGGGCGGCGGTGAGCAGCAGCCAGCGGCGGCAGCGGGCGTTGTCGCCCTGCTTCAGCGCAGTGCCGGCCCGGTGGAAGGTGAGGCTGCTCAGCAGCAGCAGCACGGTGTTGACCGTGGGCAGCAGCAGCTCCAGTTCATACACGGCCCCCGCAGGCAGGGGGTTCACGGCCCGGAAGGTGAGGTAGGCGGCGAAGAAGCCGGCGAAGGTCATGCCGTCGGCCACCAGGAAGGTGGCCAGCCCGAACAGGCGATGGTCGGCATGGTACTGGCCGGCGTGCTGCAGGTCGGCGTGCTGCTGGCTGGCGGGGATGGTGCTGCTCATGGCGTGCTGGGGTGGGGATGGACGCCGTAGCCGTAGGGCTCGGTCACGAGTGGGGCTTCCCCTTTCCAGTTCTCCACCGGCGGCGGGGAGCTGGTGAGCCATTCCGGCGTGAGGCCATTCCAGGGGTTGTCACCGGCCTGCTGGCCGCAGAAGGCGCTGATCAGCACGTTGATCAGGAAGGGCAGGGTGCTGATGGCCATCAGCAGCGCGCCGGCGCTGCTGATCTGGTTGATCAGCTGAAACTGGGGGTCGTATTCGGCCACCCGCCGCGGCATGCCGTTGAGGCCCAGCCAGTGCTGGGGTGCGAAGCAGAGGTTGAAGCCCACAAAGGTGAGCCAGAAGTGCAGCTGCCCCAGGGGCTCGTTCAGGAGACGACCCGTGAACTTCGGATACCAGTGGTAGATGGAGGCGAAGATCACGAACACCGTGCCTCCGTAGACGATGTAATGGAAGTGGCCGACCACGAAGTAGGTGTCGTGCACGTGGATGTCGAAGGGCACCTGGGCCAGGGCCACGCCGGTGATGCCGCCGAACACAAAGTTCACGATGAAGCCGCAGCAGAACAGCATCGCCGTGTTGAGGGCGATCTTTCCGCCCCAGAGGGTGGCGATCCAGTTGAAGAACTTGATGCCGGTGGGAACGGCAATGAAGGAGGTGGCGATCGTGAAGAACAGCCGCATCCAGGGCGGGGTGCCACTGGTGAACATGTGGTGGGCCCAAACGATCAGGCCCAGCACCACGATCCCCATGATCGAATACACCATCGTGGTGTAACCGAACAGCGGTTTGCGGGCGTGGATCGGCAGGATCTCGCTCACCAGGCCGAAGGCCGGCAGCACCATGATGTAAACCGCCGGGTGGGAATAGAACCAGAACAGATGCTGGTACACCACGGCATTGCCCCCCAGGGCCGGATTGAAGAAGCCGGTGTGGGCGATGATGTCGAAACTCAGCAGCACCAGGGTGCCCGCCAGCACCGGCGTGGAGAGCACCACCAGGATGCTGGTGCCGAGCATGGCCCAGCAGTACATCGGCAGCTGCATCAGTTTCAGCCCCGGCCGCCGCAACTTGAGGATGGTAGCGATGAAGTTGATGCCGCCGAAGATGGAGCTGCCCCCCAGCAGCAGCACACTCAGGATCCACAGCACCTGGCCGATGGCGGGTGTGGTGAGGCTGAGGGGGGGATAGGCCGTCCAGCCCGACTGGGGGGCGCTGCCGATGAAATAGCTGCTGATCAGCAGCAGCCCCGCGGGTGGAATCAGCCAGAAGGCCACGGCATTGAGGCGCGGGAAGGCCATGTCGCGGGCGCCCACATAGAAGGGGATCAGGTAGTTGCCGAAACCACCATTCACCACCGGCACAATCCAGAGGAAGATCATCACCGTGCCGTGCAGGGTGAGCACCTCGTTGTAGGTGTCGCGGGGCAGGAAATCAGAGATCGGCGTGAGCAGCTCGGTGCGAATGGCGCCCGCCAGCGCTCCGCCCACCAGATAGAAGAGGAAGCCGCACACCAGATACTGCAGGCCGATCACCTTGTGATCGGTGCTAAAGCTCAGGTAGCGCAGCCACCCCCGGGGCTGCAGCGGGGTGGTCGTCTGGGGTGGGAAGAGGGTGAGGGTCATGACGCCACCGGGGTTGGGGTGATCGGGGCTGGTGCGGGGCTGTTCCTGGCCACCCAGTCGGCGAAGGTTTCCGGTTCATCCACAATCACGTTGGAGCGCATGCCGCCGTGATACGGGCCGCACAGCTCGGCACACACAATCGGGTAGTGGCCGGGCCGGGTGGCGGTGAAGCTGAGCATGGTGGGCTGGCCGGGGATCACGTCCTGCTTGAGCCGGAACTGGGGTACCCAGAAGGCGTGGATCACGTCGTTGGCCTTCATTCGCAACACCACGGGCTGGCCCACGGGAACGTGCAGTTCACCGCTGGTGATGTTGGCGTCGGGATAGTGAAAGATGAAGGCGAACTGCATCGCCGTGACTTCGACCGGCAGGGCCTCGACGCCGGCCTGGGCGTCGATCACAGCGGGGCTGATGCCGCCCCAGGTGCGGGTGTCTTCCCCGGAGGCCTGCATGGCGTGGGCGCTGTGGTCGTTGAGCGGTGCCATGCCGCCCATGCGCTCATAGATGTCGTAGCTGTAGATGCCAACGAACAGCACCACGATCGCTGGAATCGCCGTCCAGAGGATTTCCAGGGGCAGATTGCCCTCCATGGCGATGCCATCCCCCAGATCGGAGGCCCGGCGCCGGAAGCGCAGCAGGCTGTAGACGATCAGCCCAACAATGCCGAGAAACAGGATGGCGCCAATGCTGAACAGAACCTTAAAGAGCTCGTCGTATACCGGGGCATTGGCGCTGGCATCAATGGGCAGCAGATTCACGTGCTGGCCCAGCCACAGGCCCGCGAGCACAAGGCCCGTGGCAATGGTGAATAAGGAGAGGACGGTGGATGTCGGCATCGTCCCGCAACAGCTGTGCATCAGCCTATGGAGATTCATCGGCTGTGCAGCCCGCTCGGGGGCTGTGTTGCGCGATTTGTGGTGATTTCCTGCCGGCGGAGTGTGGAATCGCTCACGCAACAATCACTGTTCGTATCGCTGTCCCCTCGGCTGGCGGCCTTGGGCTGCCCCGCCCGTTTGCCCTCGTTAGCTTGACCCGGAGGCCCGAGGCGCAGACATGGAGGCACACGCTCTGCCACGGGTTCGCCCCCTCGGCGACCTCACGCCGCCTGGTGGGGAGCGAATGCTGCGGGAACGGCTCGCCGCCCTTTGCCGCCATCTGCTGGTGGCCCTGGTGGCCCTGGTGGCCATCGGTGGGGCCACCCGTGTGATGGAGGCCGGGCTGGCCTGCCCGGACTGGCCCCTCTGTTATGGCTCACTGCTGCCAGGCCGGCAGATGAACCTGCAGGTGTTTCTGGAGTGGTTTCACCGCCTCGATGCCTTTGTGGTGGGAGTGGCCGTGTTGGTGCTCGCCGCCGCCAGCTGGCTCAATCGATCCCGGTTGCCCCGCTGGCTGCCGCCCCTGGCCCTGGCCACCCTGTTGCTGGTGGCGGTCCAGGGGGGGCTGGGCGCCCTCACCGTGACCCAGCTGCTGCCCTTTGGCGTGGTGACGGCCCACCTGGCCACCGCCCTGGTGCTCGTGGCCCTGGTGAGCGGTTGCCATCAGGGGTTGAAGGCCTCCAGCTCGCCCGTCGATCCGGCGCTGCATGGCTCCTCCCCGTTGCCGATCTGGTGGGCATGGCTCACCCCCTTGGTGGCGTTGTCGGTGCTGGGCCAGTGCCTGCTGGGTGGATTGATGGCCAGCCGCTGGGCGGCGGGCCGTTGCTTCAGCAGCGGCCTCGGCTGCGCCTGGCTGCATGCCCATCGCCTGGTGGCCACCCCGGCCGCTCTTGCCGTGCTGCTGCTGGCTGGCCTGGCCTGGTGGCGGTTGCGCTCTGAACGGCCCCTGGCCTCCCTGGCGGCGGTGCTGGTGCTGGGGCAGATCGGCCTTGGCATCGCCAGCCTACGGCTCACTCTCTCGGTGCCCGCCGTCACCGTGGCGCACCAGATCACCGCGGCCCTGCTGGTGGCCGTGCTCTCTGCCCTCACCGCCCGCAGCTGGCTTGGCCGCGGCGTGCAGGCCCCATCGTCTCTGGAGTTGGTCCGTGGTTAGTGCATCCCTGCCGGCGTCGACCTCCCTCACCCGGGAGCAGGTGGTGCCCTCCCGGGCCCGTCTGCGGCTGCCCCCCTGGTTGGAAATCGCCAAGCCGCGGCTGATTCCCCTGCTGCTGGCCACCACCCTGGGGGGCATGGCCCTGTCGGAGGGGTGGCCGTTGCCCCCGGCCCGGCTGGCCTGCACCCTTGGCGGCGGTGCCCTGGCAGCAGCAGCAGCCGGCGTTCTGAACTGCCTGTGGGAGCAGGAGCTCGATGGCCGCATGCAGCGGACCAGCGGCCGTGCCCTGCCCTCCGGTCGCCTCTCGGTGCGCACGGCCTTTGCCATCGCGGTGGCCCTGGCCCTCACGGCCTCCACCCTGTTGGTGGGTGGGGTGAACTGCCTGGCGGCGGGATTGTCGCTGCTGGGGCTCTGCAGCTACGTGCTGCTCTACACGGTGCTGCTCAAACCGCGCACCAGCCAGAACATCGTGATCGGCGGTGTGGCCGGGGCCATCCCACCCCTGGTGGGTGCCGCCGCCGCAACGGGGCATCTGGGGCTGAGCAGTTGGTGGCTGTTCGCCCTGGTGATGGTGTGGACCCCTGCCCACTTCTGGGCCCTGGCGCTGTTGCTCAAGGACGACTACCGGTCGGTAGGCATCCCGATGCTGCCGGTGGTGAAGGGCACGGCGGCCACGGCCCGTGCCATCGCTGTGTACGCCCTGCTCACGGTGCTGCTCAGCACCCTCGGCATCTGGGCCCTGCCCAGTGGTGGCCTGCTGTATGGGCTGCTGTTGCTGCCCTTCAACGGCCGACTGCTGCAGATGGCCTGGGCCCTACTGCAGGCCCCGGCCGACCTGCAGCGGGCCAAGGGATTGTTTCGCTGGTCGATCCTCTATCTGTTTGGCATCTGCCTGCTGCTGCTGCTGGCCCGGATGCCGGCCGGCGACCATTTCAGTCTTCAGGGGCTGCAGTTGTTGGGGCTGGGCACGCCCGTTGGGGGGCCGGCTTTCTAAATTGGGTTTTCCCTACGGATGAACGGAGTTCCCCGGCGGTGCCAGAAGCGGTGATCGAGCTCCAGGATGTCTGCAAGCGCTACGGCAAGGGCGATCGTGCTGTCGAAGCCCTGCAGGGCCTGAGTTTGGCAGTGCCCCAGGGCAGCCTCTATGGCCTGCTGGGCCCCAACGGTGCCGGCAAGACCACCACCCTGCGGATCCTGGCCACCCTGCTGGCCCCGAGCTCCGGCACGGTGCGGGTGGCGGGACTCGATGCCCTGGCCGATCCCCGTGGCGTGCGCGAGCGCCTGGGCTACGTGGCCCAGGAGGTGGCCCTCGACAAGATCCTCACGGGCCGCGAGCTGCTGCAGCTGCAGGGGGATCTCTATCACCTGCCCAGGGCGGAGCGGGATCGCCGCATCGCTGAACTGGTGGAGCTGCTGGCCATGGGCCCCTGGATCGATCGCCGTTGCGGCACCTACTCCGGCGGCATGCGCCGCCGGCTCGATCTGGCCTCGGGCCTGCTGCACCGCCCCCAGGTGCTGGTGCTGGATGAACCCACCGTGGGCCTCGACATCGAGAGCCGCGCCGCCATCTGGCAAGTGCTGCAACAGCTGCGCGATCAGGGCACCACCGTGTTGCTCAGCAGCCACTACCTCGAAGAAGTGGATGCCCTGGCCGATCACCTGGCCATCATCGAGGGGGGGCGGGTGATCGCCGAGGGCCAGCCCGCCCAGCTCAAGGCGGCCCTGGGGGGCGATCGCGTCACCCTGCGGGTGCGGGAGTTCAGCGACGAACCTGAAGCCCTGCGGGTGCAGCTGCTGCTGCAGGGCTGCCCAGGGGTGCGCCAGGTGGTGGTGAACCGGGCCCAGGGCTATTCCCTCAACCTGGTGGTGGAGCACGACGGGGTGGTGGAGCAGTTGCGGCGCCAGCTGGCCGAGGCGGAGCTGCCGGTGTTTGCCCTGGCCCAGAGCCGCCCCAGCCTCGACGACGTGTATCTGCAGGCCACGGGGCGCACCCTGATGGATGCCGAGCTGGCGGTGGCCGGCAGCCGCGATGCCAAGGCGGAGCGCAAGCAGGCGATGCGGTGATCGGCCCCTTGGCGCCGGGGTGATCCGGTGCTTGTTCCCATTGCGTGTTCCTCTGCCCTCTCAGCCGCCATGACCAGCGCTTCCCCTTCCCTGCTCAGCCCCGTTGCCCCGTCGGCGCCGCCCCGTTCGGCCCTGGCGGATCTGGGGCAGGAAACCCTCGCCCTCACCAGACGCCTGTTTCTGCAGCTGCTCCGCCGCCCCTCCACCCTGGTGGCGGGCGTGCTGCAGCCGCTGATCTGGCTGGTGCTGTTCGGGGCGCTGTTCGCCAAGGCCCCCGAGGGGCTGTTGCCCGATGGCATGAGCTATGGCCGCTTCCTGGGGGCCGGCGTGATCGTGTTCACCGCCTTCAGCGCCGCCCTCAATGCCGGTCTGCCGGTGATGTTCGATCGGGAATTCGGCTTTCTCAATCGGCTGCTGGTGGCGCCCCTGCGCTCCCGCAGCTCGATCGTGCTGGCCTCTGTGCTCTACATCACCTCCCTGAGCCTGGTGCAGAGCCTGGCGATCATGGGCACCGCTGCGCTGTTGGGCTACGGCTGGCCCGGCGGCGCCGGTCTGCTGCTGGTGCTGGTGACCCTGCTGCTGCTGGTGTTCGCCGTGACCGGCCTCAGCCTGGGCCTGGCCTTCGCCCTGCCGGGCCACATCGAGCTGATCGCGGTGATCTTCGTGGCCAACCTGCCGCTGCTGTTCGCCAGCACCGCCCTGGCGCCGATTTCGTTCATGCCGGCCTGGCTGGGCTGGCTCGCAGCCCTGAATCCCCTTACCTTCGCCATTGAACCGATCCGTGCCGCCTACGCCGGCAACCTCTCCCTTTCGGCGCTGGTGCTGCAGGCTCCCTACGGGGAACTCAGCGTTGCCACCTGCCTGGGAGTGTTAACGGCCCTGGCGGCGGGCCTGTTTCTGCTGATCCGCCCCCTGCTGGATCGCAAGCTCTCCTGATCGGTCTGTTCACCCAGCCCCGCGCCCGAGCCTGCCTTGCCTGCCCGTTCCCCCGGACTTCCCTCCCCCCAGGCTCGCCGCCAGGCCCTGCGCGAGAGCCTGGCTCTGGCCCTGGCCCAACGGGATGCCGCCGCGCTGCAGCGCCTCACCAGCCAGTGGGTGCACCGCCAGGGGGTGAATGCCCTGGCTCCCCTGATGGCTGAGTTGGCGGAGGGGGAGTCGCTGCTGTGGTGGCAAGGGCTGCTGCAGCCGGAGCAGTCCTTGCCCGAGCAGCCCGTCGCGGTTGATCGGCCCCTGCCCCTATCCCCTGCTCCCCAGCGGCCAGTGGCGGTGTCCCTGCCGCCCGCCGCAGCCCGCCAGGTGCGTCCAGCCCCCGCCCCTGGCCATCCGGCCCTGGCTCCACTGCGGGCCTGGCTGCCGGACGCACCGGAGAACAGCTTTTCACCGGAGAACAGCCGTGCCGCTTGATCGCAGCCAGCTGCAGGGGGGATTGATCGTGTCGGTGCAGGCGCCGGAGGGGTCTGCGATGCGGCACCCGGATGTGATTGCCGCCATGGCTGAAGCCAGCCTGCGCAACGGCGCCGTGGGGGTGCGCCTGGAGAGCCCCGAACACATCGGCGCGGTGCGCCGCCGTTGCCCGGATGCCCTGATCGTGGGCCTGTGGAAGCGCACCTTCTCGGACAGCTCGGTGTACATCACCCCCGGTTGGGAGGAGATTCAGGCCGTGTGGGCCGCTGGTGCCGATGTGATCGCCCTCGATGCCACCGCCCGGCCTCGCCCTGGTGGCCAGGATCTGGCCGAGCTCGTGCAGCGGGCCAGCGGTGATCTGGGGGCTCCCCTGATGGCCGACGTGGATGGACTGGAGAACGGTCTGCGGGCCGCTGCTCTGGGGTGCCAGTGGGTGGGCACCACGCTGTTCGGCTACACCGAGGCCACCGCAGCGCTCCAACCGCCGGCCTGGCAGCTGCTGGCCCCGCTGCGGGCGCAGTTGCCGGCCACCACCACCCTGATCTGCGAGGGGGGCATCGCCGGCGCCGACCAGGCCACGCGGGCCCTGGCGGAGGGGGCCGATGCGGTGGTGGTGGGCACCGCCATCACCGGGGTTGATCTGCAGGTGGCGGCCTACGTGCGTCGGATGGCAGGCGGAAAAGCTTTCTGAAGCTTGTGCCCACCGGGCACGTGCCAATGTGCAGACTGACCGTATCTCGGCTGTCCCGCCGGAGGTGAGCCCATGACCTCCCCGCGCCTGTTGTCCCTGCTGCCCCTAGCGGCCAGCGGACTGCTGATCTCCACGCCGGTGACGGGGATTCCCATGGCGGAGCTGCAGGCCCTCAACAGGGAGTTGGGCAGGCTCTGCAGCAGTGATCCGCCGCGGGAGGCCCTGAGTGTCTGCCGCATCCACGCGCGGCTGATCAGGGCCCTGTGATCACATCATGCCGGGCATGCCCATGCCGCCCATGCCCCCCATACCGCCCATCCCACCCATGTCGCCACCGGGGGCGGGTGCTGCCGGGGGCTCGGGCTTGTCGGCAATCACCGCCTCGGTGGTGAGCAGCAGCGAGGCTACCGACACGGCATCCTGCAGCGCCAGGCGCACCACCTTGGCGGCATCGAGGATGCCGGCGGCCAGCAGGTCTTCGTAGCGGCCGGTGGCGGCGTTGAAGCCCTGGCCGCTGCGAACCACGGCTTCCGCCACCACATCACCGTCGTGGCCGGCGTTCAAAGCGATCTGCTGCAGCGGCGCCAGCAGGGCGCGCTGCACGATCTCCACGCCGGTGCGCAGGTCACCGCTCAGGGTTGCGGCAAGGGCATCGAGCTCAGAGGCCAGTTGGGCCAGGATGCTGCCGCCGCCGGCCACGATCCCCTCCTCCACCGCCGCCCGGGTGGCGTTGAGGGCATCCTCGATGCGCAGCTTGCGGTTGCGCAGTTCGGTTTCGGTGGGGGCGCCCACCTTGATCACGGCCACGCCGCCGGCCAACTTGGCGATCCGCTCCTGCAGTTTCTCGCGGTCGTAGTCCGAGTCGGTGGCCTCCAGCTCGCGGCGGATGGAGGCCACCCGGTCGGCCACGGCCGCCTGGTGCTCACCGGTGGCCACGATCGTGGTGCTGTCCTTGCTGATGGTGATCGTGCGCACGCGGCCCAGGTCCTCGAGGCTCACCTTGTCGAGGGTCATGGCCCGGTCTTCCGACACCATCGTGGCGCCGGTGAGGATGGCGATGTCCTGCAGGGCGGCCTTGCGGCGCTCACCGAAGGAGGGGGCCCGCACGGCGGCCACCTGCAGCACCCCGCGGTTCTTGTTCACCACCAGGGTGGCCAGGGCCTCGCCCTCCACTTCCTCCGCCAGGATCACCAGGGGCTTGCCCACGCGGGACACCGCCTCCAGCACCGGCACCAGGTCGGCGATGGCGCTGATCTTGCGGTCGGTCACCAGCAGCAGCGCGTTCTCGAATTCGCACACCTGGCGATCGCCGTCGGTCACGAAGTAAGGGGAGCTGTAGCCCCGGTCGAAGGCCATGCCCTCGGTGATCTCCAGCTCGGTGGCCAGGCTCTTGCTCTCCTCCACGGTGATCACGCCGTCGGCGCTCACCTTGTCCATGGCCTCCGCCACCATGCGGCCCACCTCCTCGTCGCCGCCCGAGCTCACGGTGGCCACCTGGCGGATGGCCTCCCCGGCCACGCTGGTGGAGCGTGCCGCGATGCCCTTCACCACCTGGGTCGCGGCCTTGTCCATGCCACGGCGCAGGTCCACGGGATTGGCGCCGGCGGCCACGTTGCGCAGGCCTTCGCGGGCCATGGCCTGGGCCAGCACGGTGGCGGTGGTGGTGCCATCACCGGCCTTGTCCTTGGTCTTGGTGGCCACCTGCAGCAGCAGCTTGGCGCCGATGTTCTCGAAGGGATCCTCCAGTTCGATCTCCTTGGCGATGGTGGAGCCGTCGTTCACCACGTCGGGAGCACCGAATTTCTTCTCCAGCACCACGTTGCGGCCCTTCGGGCCGATGGTGACCTTCACCGCATCGGCCAGGGCGTTCACACCGCGCTCCAGGGAGGCGCGGGAGGCATCGGAGAAGGAGAGCAGCTTGGCCATCGGCTGGGCTGGAGTTGGCTACGGGGCCTCAGGCTCCCATGCCCCCGCACCCGCTGGCTGGTGGGGAAAGCCGAATCCTGTCGGGCTCGATAGGGTGCGTGCCATGGACGACAGCTTCAGCGACGCCCTGTTGGAGAGCCTCAATGGCCCCCTCACCGACGCCCTGGCGGATCCCAGCGCCGGCAGCAATGTGATGGCCTTTCTGCTGGTGGCGGGGCTGGGCCTGGGCATGGCCCTGATCTATGTGCCGCTGCGCTTCTATCTCACCCTCACGGCCCGCAGCCGGCGCCTGAAGCTGCTGCAGCGCATTCGCCGGCTGCGGGAGGAGTTGGCCCAGCCGGTCTCTAACGCATGACCATGCCCCCATCCACCTGCAGCACCTGGCCGGTCATGTAGGCGGCGGCGGGGTCGGCGGCGAGGAAGCGCACCGCGCTGGCCACTTCCGCGGCCTGGCCCATGCGGCCCATGGGGATCGCCGCCAGGATCGGCTCCTTGTTGAGCTCGGCGGTCATGTCGCTCTCGATGAAGCCCGGGGCCACCGCATTCACGGTGACGCCGCGGCTGGCGAATTCGGCGGCGCTGCTGCGGGTGAGGCCGATCACGCCGGCCTTGGCGGCGCTGTAGTTGGCCTGGCCCGGGTTGCCCATCAGGCCCACCACCGAGGTGATGTTGATGATGCGACCGCTGCGGGCCTTGAGCATCGAGCGGCTTACGGCCCTGGTGCAGAGGAAAACGCCAGTGAGGTTGAGGTCGATCACGCTCTGCCAGTCGGCGCTCTTCATGCGCATCAGCAGGCCATCGCGGGTGATGCCGGCGTTGTTCACCAGCACATCCAGACGGCCCTCCTGCTCGAGCACCACCTTCACCATGGCCTCCACCTGCTCCTCCTCGGCCACGTTGGCCTGGTGGGCCCAGGCCCGGCCCCCGGCCGCCTGGATGGCGGCCACCACCCCCTGGGCCGCCTCTGGCGAGCTGGCGTAGTTCACCACCACCGTGGCGCTGGCGGCGGCCAATTCCCTGGCGATGGCGGCACCGATGCCCCGGCTGGCCCCCGTCACCAGAGCAACCTGACCAGCGAGGGGGGTGGAGTGGGCCATCGGCGGCAGAGACGTGCAGGCGCCGAGCGTAGAACCGTCCTCGCTGGCTTCAGGCCTGCATGGTCTCCATGCTCTCCAGGCCGGGGCCCAGCAGCGCCGCCATGCGGTCGAGTTGCTCCTTGCTGCCCAGCACCACCAGCAGCTGCCCCGGGGCCAGGCGCACATCGCCACCGGGGTTGGCCAGCAGGCTGGGCTGCTGCAGGGATGCGCTGCCGGTGCTGCTTCCTGAACCTGCCGGGTTGCGGATGGCCAGCACCAGGGCCCCACTGCGGCGCCCCAGCTGCAGTTCCGCCAGGCTGCTGCCGTTGAGGGGGCCCAGCTGCTGCGGGTCGCTGCTGAGCTGGAATTCCTCCACCTCGCAGTCGGAGCCGGCCAGCAGCTCCATGAAGTTGAGGGCCAGGGGCCGCAGGGCGGTGGCGGCCATGGTGCGGCCACCGGCCACATAGGGGCTCACCACCTGGTCGGCGCCGGCCAGTCGCAGCTTGCCCTCCGCCTCGGCGCTGTCGGCTCGGGCGATCAGGCGGCAGCGGGGCGCCAGGCCCCGGGCGCTGAGGATCACGTAGAGGTTGGCGGCATTGCTGGGCAGGGCAGCCACCAGGGCGCGGCAGTGGTGAATGCCGCTCTCCTCAAGGGTTTCATCCAGGGTGGCGTCGGCCTGCAGCACCGTGAGGCCCCGCTGCTGGGCCTCGGCGCTGCGGTCGGGGTCCATCTCCACCACCAGCAGGGGAACGGCCTCGGCAGAGAGCTGCTCGGCAATCTCCCGACCGATGCGGCCATAGCCACAGAGGATCACGTGGTTGTTCATCGTGCGCTGCAGCTGTTGGCGATAGCGGCGCTCGCGAAGACGCCGAAAGTAGCCCGAGTTGGTCAATTCCAGCAGCTTCTGGATCGTCTGCTGCACCACCACCAGGCCGCCCACGATCAGCAGCGTCGTCACCACCCGACCGGCTCCGCTCAGCACCGCCGTCTCGGCGTCGCTGAAGCCCATGGTGCTGAGGGTGATCAGCACCATCCAGTAGCAGTCGCCCCAGTCCCAGCCCTCGCTCAGGCGGTAGCCGATGGCACCGGCATTCACCACGCCGGCCAGCACCAGCAACGGACCGGCCCAGGGCCGGCGGCTCAAGGGTGTGAGCAGGGCCCGCCGCAGCGAACGCTGGCGTCGGCTGCTGTGGCGAAGGCTGCCCATGGGCCGGGAGCTCAGCCCAGCCCCAGGGCCTGGAGCACCTCGGCGGTGGTCAACTGGCCCAGCTGGTTGGCGTTGCCGCACCCCTGCACGCCGCTGCGGGTCGGCAGGGTTCCGGGGTCGCGGCCCAGGGCCACCAACGGCGTGCCGCAGAGCAGGGCCAGCTCGGTGCTGATCGGATCGCTGCTGAGCACCACATCAGCGCTGGCGATCTGGGCGGCGCGTTGCTGCAGGTTGGCGCCAGTGGAGGTCTCCACCAGCCGCAGGTCGGGGAGGGCGCGGCGCACCAACTCCGGCAGTTCCTGCCAGCGGCTGGCGGGCCAGTCGGCGCCGCCGCCGCCCGGCGCCAGCAGCAGGGCGGGGCCCGTTCCGGCCGTCATGGCGGCCACCGCCTGCTCCAGGTCCGCCTTGGGCAGCGCCAGTCGGAAGGCGGCCGCATCCAGGTTCACCCCCAGCGGACGCAGGTAGGCGGCGAGGGCCTGGGCTGGCCAGCCCGCCTCGGGCTGAACGGTGCTGGTGGCCGAGAAGCCAGTGCAGGCTACGCGGTTGGGGATGTGGCTCATCGACAGCATCAGGTCGACCTGGCGGCCGCTGGCCAGGTTCACGCAGGCCTGGAAGTCGGGCTCGCGCACGTTGCCCAGCAGGTTGGCCCAGTCCGCCAGGCTGGGGATGGCCTCGAAATCGAAGGGGATCTGCTTCTCCACCGCCGCCACCAGCTTCCACACGGCCGCGGTGGCTGGGGCACAGGCCACCTGCACCTGGGCCCGCAGTTGCTCGGCCAGGGCAGACACCGCTGGCACGGCCTGCAGCTGACGGGTGACGCCGCCCGGGAGCAGGAAGAGAACGCGCATGGCGGCGGGCGGCTGGGGCGGATCGCGGGCTGATTGTATGGAGGCTGGATTCCTGGGGCCGCGCACCTGTGCATTTGCTGATCGCCTGCGCCGGCAGCGGCCGCCGCATGGGGGCCGAGCGCAACAAGCTGCTGCTGGAGCTGGCGGGGCGCCCGGTGTTGGCGTGGACGCTGGATGCCGCCCTGGCCTGCGGCGCCATCCACTGGATCGGTATCGTGGGTCAACCCGCGGATCAGGCCGATATCCAGGCCCTGGTGGATGCGGCCCGGCCGGATCGCCCGGTGCTCTGGATCGAGGGGGGTGACACCCGCCAGGACTCGGTGCGCAACGGCCTGGCGGCCCTGCCCCAGGACGCCACCGCCGTGCTGATCCACGACGGCGCCCGCTGTCTGGTGGACCCCGGGCTGATCAGCCGTTGCGCCGCCGCGGTGGAGGCCGGGGCCGCCGTGATCGCCGCCGCTCCCGTCACCGACACGATCAAGCGGGTGGATGGCCAGGGGGTGATTCAGGACACGCCCGATCGTTCCCAGCTGTGGGGTGCCCAGACCCCCCAGGGCTTTCCGGTGCAGCAGCTGCGGCAAGCCCACGCCCGCGCCATGGCCGAGGGCTGGACCGTCACCGATGACGCCTCCCTGTTTGAGCGGCTCGGCTGGCCGGTGCGGGTGATCGAGGCCCCCCCCTCCAACATCAAGCTCACCACCCCCTTCGATCTCACGATTGCCGAGGCGGTGCTGGCGGCACGAGGCTGAGCAGGCCCTGCTCCCCATCAATCCGCGCCCGGGCGCCGATGGGCAGGGCGGCATTGCCGGGGATGTGGCCCACCGGCAGGCCCGCCAGCACCGGAATGCCCAGGTCGGCGGTGCGCTCCCGCAGCACCTGCTCTAGGGAGAAGCGGCGACCGGCCTGCTGCTCCCGCACGGCCTCGCCGGCTTCATCGGCGTCGTCGCAGCCGCTGAAGCTGCCGAAGCCAATGCCTGCCAGCTGCTGCAGGGCCCCGGCCAGGCGCCAGTGGGTGAGCAGGCGATCGATTCGGTAGGGGGCCTCACCCACGTCTTCGAGCACCAGCACGGCACCGGCCAGGGGCGGCAGGTGGGGGGTGCCCAGCAGGTGGGTGGCCACGGTGAGGTTCCCCACCAGCAGCGGACCCTCGGCCATGCCTCCGCACCAGATCTCGCCCTGCAGCGCTGGCACGGCTTCGCCGAACAGCAGCTGCCGCAGCCGCTCCTGGCTCCAGTCGGGCTCGGCCGCCAGGGTGGTGAGCAGCGGTCCGTGGATGCCGCCGCAGCGGCCCTGGGCCCGCTGGGCCCAGAGCAGGGAGGTCACATCGGAGAAGCCCAGCAGCCAGCCGTTGGCCAGGGCCACGGGCTGGGGTGGCTCCAGCAGGCGGGCGGCACCCCAGCCGCCGCGCATGCAGGCCTTCAGCGCTGCTGCGCCGGGGTTGCTCGGGTCTGAACCTTGCAGATCCGCCTGGCGCTGGTCATCGGCGCCGGCTAGATAGCCCCAGCGTCGCAGCGGCTCGGGGTGGGGGTCCACCTGCAGCCCCCAGCTCTCCAGTACGGCCACACCGGCCGCCAGCCGCTCCAGGTCATCGAGGGCCGAGCTGGCGGCCACCAGCCGCACGCGATCGCCGCTGCGCAGGGGTCTGGGCCAGGCATCGCTCATGGGAGCCCTCCATCAGCGCGGCCCAGCACCAGGCCCAGCAACAGCAGGGAACCCAGCCACACCTGGTGGCGGAAGTGAAGGCCGAAGGCCGAGCGGGGCAGGTGGGGGCGGCGCAGCAGCAGCGCTTCCCGCAGCCAGCCGGCGCTGGCCACCAGCCAGAGCAGCCAGAACGGCCAGGCCGCTCCCTGCAGGGCCGCGGCCAAGGCCAGCAGCGCCGCCGTGGCGCCGTAGCACAGCCCCACGGCGGTGGCGGCATGGGGCCCGAGGCTGAGGGCGCTGCTGCGCACCCCAAGGGCGGCATCGTCGGGGCGATCGGCCATGGCGTACACCGTGTCGAACCCGAAGGTCCACAGCAGGGTGGCCAGCCAGGTGCAGGCCAGCGGCCAGCCCCCCGCCAGGGTCCCGCTGGCGGCGGCCCAGGGAATCAGCACGGCAAAACCCCAGCACAGCGCCAGCACGGCCTGGGGGTAGGCGAACCAGCGCTTGGCGGAGGGGTAGAGCAGCACCGGGGGCAGGGCGGCCACCGCCAGGGCAAGACAGAGGCTCCGGTGGGCCGCAGGCAGGCCCCACACCACCACAGCCAGGGCCGCCAGCAGGCAGAGGGCCAGCAGCACCAGGGCGGAACCCACCCCCAGCCGGCCACTGGCCAATGGCCGGCTCCGGGTGCGCTCCACCAGGGGGTCGATGCGCCGGTCCCAGAGGTCGTTGGCCACGCAGCCGGCACCGCTCACTGCCAGGCCCCCCAGCACGATCCAGCCCACCAGCAAGGCCGGCGGTGGGGCCGCTGGGGTGAGCCAGAGGCTCCAGCCGGCGGGAATCAGCAAAATCAGGCGGCCGCTGGGTTTGTCCCAGCGCAGCAGGGCCAGCCAGGGTTCCAGGGGCTGCAGCGCCCGCGGGAGCAGCCGCCCCTGGTGGCTGGGGGCGTGATCGGCGTTGGGGGTGGCGCCCACGGACTGTGGCCTCACTCCAGGGTCGGCCGGCACCCTAGGGCGCCCGCTCGGAGCGGCTGAGCTGCGCAGTTTGGGGTGCGAAAGTGCCCCCATCCCCGCCTGCCTGGCCGCGTGACCGCGACCCCTCCCGGATCCTTAAGCACGGCGATCCGCCACGTGGCCGGCATTGATATCGGCACCAATTCGATTCACCTGCTGATTGCGGCGGTGGATCCGGAGCTGCGGAGCTTCTCGGTGCTGCTCACGGAGAAATCCACCACCCGCCTCGGCGAGCGCGATCCCGACAGCGGTGATCTCAGCCCTGAGGCGATCGAGCGGGCCTTCATCACCCTGCGCCATTGCCGCGAGCTGGCCGCCAGCCATGGGGTGGAGCCGGGCGATGTGGTGACGGCCGCCACCAGCGCCGTGCGCGAGGCCCCCAACGGCCGGGAGTTTCTGCAATCGATCCAGGAGCGGATCGGCCTGGAGGTGGATCTGGTGAGCGGCCCGGAGGAGGCCCGCCTGATCTATCTGGGTGTGCTCTCGGGCATGGCCTTCGGCGAGCAGCCCCACCTGATCCTCGACATCGGCGGCGGCTCCACCGAGTTGATCCTGGCCGATGGTCGTGATGCCCGCGCCCTCACCAGCACCCGGGTGGGTGCGGTGCGGTTGCAGCGCGATTTCATCGCCGACGACCCCCTCCCCCCCAAACGGGTGCAGTTCCTGCGCGCCTTCATCCAGGGATCGCTGGAGCCGGCGGTGCAGAAGGTGAGGCAGCGCCTGAACCCTGGCGAGTTGCCGGTGCTGGTGGGCACCAGCGGCACCGCCATGGCCATCGCCGCCATGGCCGCCGCCGAAGATCCCCGCCCCCCCCTGCGCATGCAGGGCTATCGGGTGTCCCGGGAGCGGCTCAACCAGCTGGTGAGTCGGCTGCTGAGCATGACCCCCGAGCAGCGGCGGGCTCTGCCATCGCTGAACGAGCGCCGGGCTGAAATCATCGTGCCCGGCGCCCTGATCCTCCAGACCGCCATGGCGATGCTGGGGGCCCAGGAGCTGGTGATCAGTGAGCGGGCGCTGCGGGAGGGGCTGATCGTCGACTGGATGCTGCGCAACGACCTGATCGTGGATCGGTTCGCCTTCCAGAGCAGCATCCGAATGCGCACGGTGCTGCACCAGGCGCAGCGCTACGGGGTGGATCCAGCCAGGGCCGAGCGGGTGGCCGCCTTTGCCCTCAGCTTCTACAGCCAGACCCACGGCCTGCTGCACGAGGATGGCGGCGCGGGACGCCAGCTGCTCTGGGCGGCGGCGATGCTGCACAGCTGCGGCCAGCACATCAACAGCGGCGCTTACCACAAGCACAGCTGGTATCTGATCCGCCATGGCGAGCTGCTGGGCTATTCCGATACCGAGCAGTTGATGGTGGCGGCCATCGCCCGCTATCACCGCCGCAGCCTGCCCAAGAAGCGCCACGAGGCCTGGCAGTTGATCGAGGGGCGCGACCAGCGCCGCACCGTGGCCACCATGGCGCTGCTGCTGCGTCTTGCCGCAGCCCTCGACCGTCGGCCCCAGGCCTCGGTGGCCGGCATTCAGGTGCGCCCTGATGGCGAGGGGGGCCTGAGCATACGCTTGGAGCCGATGGCAGCCGATCTCGACCTCAGCCTCGAGCGCTGGAGTCTTCAGGCCTGTGCAGCAGCCGTGCGGGAGGCCGCGGGGGTGGAGATCAGGGTTGCGGAGCCGGCGCTGCCGCTCCGAAGCTCACCCAGTTGATCTGGTCAATCGTGCCGAGGGGCTTGCCGGCCCCGGCATCGAGGCTGGCCCGCACTAGATCGGGGCGCCCCGCCCGCACCTTCAGGCCGTTGCCGATCGGGAAGCGGCGGCTGCCGTTGAACAGGCCCTCGTAGACGATCTTGCCCGCGGCGGTTTCCACCGTGACCCAGCTGGGCTCGGCGCTGGTCAGGGTCAGGCTCCTGGGGTTGTTTGTGGTGGTGGCTGGAATCCGGGCAGGGGCAGGGGCAGGGGCGGCGGCCGTGGCCGTGGCTGATGGGCTGCTGTCGCCGCTGCGGCGCTGCATCAGCGTCCAGCCCCACAGTCCTGCACCCGTCAGGCCCAGCAGCAGCACCAGAGCGCCGATCCACGCCGGAGGGGCAGGCAGGCGGGCAGGGGATTTCGGTCGGCCAGGCGCCAGGGGCGCCGGAGCCGGCTTGATCACCCCCACGCCCTGCTTGAGGGGGGCGATCAACCCATCCACCTCCACGCCCAGGGCCAGCGCCACCCGGCGTGCCTGGGCAATCACGAACACCGGTTCCGGGAGCCGCGTCGTGTCGGCCTCCTCCAGGGCCTGGAGCTGCTCGTCGCCCATGTGCAGCTGGGCCGCCAGGGCGGCCCGATCAATGCCGCGCTGGAGCCGGGCCTGCCGCAGCGTGGCCCCCAGGCGTTCCAATGGGGAGCTGGTGTCCGACTCCTGGGGCTCTGGGCCAGCGTTGAGGTCCATGGCGGTTTGGCTGGCGCTCACGATGTCCGGCCGTTGTGGCGTGTGGGCATTCTCACCCGATCGGTTCGTGATGGCATCTGGCCGACAACGTCTGAAGTGTCGTGCACACGCCACGGTCTGGTGAAGCCGCGATGCGAGCAAAGAGCTGATCAGCCGAGAAGCCAGGCTGCTCCGAGGCCCTGCAGCTCCGAAGCCCTGGGGAAGGCGCAGGGCGGAAGAATGATTGAAATGGGCGATACTGGATTCGAACCAGTGACCCCTTCCGTGTGAAGGAAGTGCGCTACCGCTGTGCTAATCGCCCGCACCACAACAGGATAGACCACCACGGGACCCCCATTTCAGGCCGCGCCTCCGCGGAACAGGTGGGTGTGGCTGGCGCTGTACAGCTTTGAGCGGGCCTCGCCGGGGGCGGCCAGGGCTGGGCTCACCACGTAGAGGGTGGTGCGGATCAACTGCCGCTCCTGGCTGATCCGGGCGATGTCGCTCAGGGGCACCACCGTGAGCCACTGGTCGGGCCAGCTCACGCGATAGCCAATGGCCACCGGCGTGTCGGCTGGATAGTGCAGCAGCAGCTCCGCCTGCACCTCCTCCACGTGGCGGGCGCTCAAGTAGAGACAGAGCGAGGCCTGCAGGGCGGCCAACTGTGCCAGGGTCTCGCGCTCCGGCACGCCGGTGCGGCCGCCGGCGCGGCTGAGCACGATCGTCTGCACCAGGCCGGGGATCGTGAGCTCGGCGCTGAGGGCGGCGGCGGTGGCCTGGTAGGCGCTCAGGCCAGGCACTACCTCCACGGCGATGTCGGCATCCAGGAGGCGGCAGAGCTGTTCGTTGAGGGCGCTGTAAAGGCAGGTGTCGCCATCGTGAAGGCGCACCACCCGCTTGCCCGCGCGGGCGCGATCGAGCATCACCTCCATCAGCTGCTCGAGGGTGAGGGTGCTGGTGCGGATCCGCTCGCAGCTCTCGGGAGCCATGGCCGCCAGTTGTGGGTTCACCAGCGAGTCGGTCCAGATCAGCACCTCGGCCTGCTCGATCACGCGGGCAGCCCGCAGGGTGAGCAGGTCCGGCGCTCCCGGACCGGCTCCCACGATCCACACCTGAGGTCTGGTCATGGCTGTTGCACTCCGCTGGGGTCGGGCAGCAACCGTTGCTTGCCGTACAGCCAGTAAAGCCCCAGGCCACCGGCGGCCATCAACAGCAGGCTCACCAACTGGGCCATGCGCAGGCCGCCAGCACAGAAGGGTGGGGTACCCACCAGGCAGAGCGGGTCGATGCGCAGCCCCTCGATCCACAGGCGTCCGCTGCTGTAGGCCAGCAGATACACGCAGCTCAGGGCCCCGGGCGGCAGCTTCAGCCGGCCGGTGCTGCCGCGGTGGAACAGGGTGAGCAGCAGCGCCAGCACCCCCAGATTCCAGAGGGATTCATAGAGAAACGTGGGGTGGAAGGTGGTCTGGTCGAGAAACTCCACCGGCCGGTTGGCGAAGGGGATCGTCAGTTTCCAGGGCAGGTCTGTGGGCAGGCCGAAGGCCTCGGAGTTGAAGAAGTTGCCCCATCGGCCGATGGCCTGCCCCAGGGCCACCGAGGGCAGCAGCACATCCAGCAGGTTCCAGAAGGGGAGACGCCGCCAGCGGGCGTAGAGCACCACGGCGAGGGTGCCGCCGATCAGGGCGCCGTGGATGGCGATGCCGCCGCGCCACACGGCCAGGGCATCGAGCCAGTTCAGCTGGTATTGGCGCCACTCGAAGATCACGTAGTAGAGCCGGGCACCGATCACGGCTGCCAGCACCAGGATCGGCAGCATATCAGCGATCAAGGCCGGCTCGATCCCCCGCCGCTTCCCCAGCCGCATCGACAGCAGCAGGCCGAGCAGCACGGCGATGGCGATCAGCAGCCCATACCAGCGCAGGGAAAAGGGCCCCAGCTGAAACAGCAGGGGCCCTGGGGAGGTGAACAGGGCGAGGGCCATCAGATGCCTTCGGCGGCCTGCACTTTTTCAAACTGCTTCTTCTTCAGCACCAGCATGATCTGGGCCAGGGCCACGGCGGCGAAGAAGGCCAGCAGGCCGTAGATGCGGGCGGGGTTCTGCAGAACCACCTCAGCATCCAGCTGGCCGAAGCCACCCACGTTGGGATCGTTGGTGAGGGCGGTGCCGGCGGCCACGGCTTCACCCACCTGGGCGGTGATGGCGGGGCCGGCGGGGATGGCCTCATTCACGCTGGTGCCATCTGCGGTCTTGATGACCACCACCGAGCCGCCGTTCTCGCCCGCGTTGATGGCCTCAACGGTGCCGGCCACGGAGGCGTTGAACACGCCGTTGTTGCTCTTCTCGCCGGTGGGATACACCTGACCGCGGCCACGGTTGCCGCCCACGTGCAGCTGGTACTTGCCGAAGTGGATGGCGCTGTCGGCAGCGGGGTCAGGGGAGAGGATCGGGAAGACGATCTTCTGGTGTTGATCGCCGGGCAGCGGACCCACCAGCAGGATGTTGGGGTTGTCGTCGTTCCAGGTGGTCACGTAGACCCCGGCGGTCTCCTCCTTGAGCTCGTCGCTGAGGCGATCGGCGGGGGCCAGCTGGAAGCCATCGGGCAGCATCACGATCGCGCCCACGTTCAGGCCCGTGGGGCTGCCGTCGCCGGACACCTGCTGGACATTGGTGTCGTAGGGGATCTCCACCTCCACCTTGAACACCTCATCGGGGAAGACCGCCTGGGGCACTTCCACATGGGTGGGTTTCTTGGCCAGGTGGCAGTTGGCGCAGGCCAGTTTGCCGGTGGCCTCGCGGGGGTAGTCGTAGTTCTGCTGGGCCCAGAAGGGATAGGCATAGCTGGCCTGGGGGGCGATCAGCAGAGCGCCAAGGGCCAGCAGGGAGCTGAACAGCAGGGAGAGGGAACGGCGCATGTTGCGGAGGGGGCGAGGAGGGATGGAGGCGGAGGAGATCAGGCCCACCAGGGCTTCTCGCCGGTGCGGAAATCGGTTTCGGTCCACTGGCTGAGGAACACGTTGTCGTTCTCGACCGACACGTGGGCCAGGGCCAGGGACAGGGGTGCAGGGCCCCGCACCACCTTGCCTGTGGCGTCGTACTGGGAGCCGTGGCAGGGGCACATGAACTTGTTGGCACCCTCGTTCCAGGGCACCACGCAGCCCAGGTGGGTGCAGATGGCGTTGATGCCGTAGCTGCCGATGGCATCGCTGCCCTCGACGATCAGATAGGTGGGATCGCCCTTGAGGCCCTGCACCAGGCTGCGGTCTCCCTCCTTGTGGGTGCTGAGCCAGCCGCTGGCGGTCACCACATTGCCCAGCTCGTCCTTGGCGGTGGTGCCACCGCCGCCGCCGGCGGCCCGGGGGGGAATGAAGTAGTTCACCACCGGGTAGAGGGCACCCAGGGCCACGCCCGTCACGGAGCCGAAGGTCAGCAGGTTCATGAACTGCCGACGACCCATTCCGGGAACATCACCGCTCGAGGCGCTCGCTGGGATCTGGGTCATACGGGGCGGCGTCGTGGCCACAGCAACGTGGCGCCCATTATGAACCTTGCCCTATCCGCCCCGGGCGCTCCCGTCCGCCTTGCAGCGGCACCCTGCAACATGCTGTTGCGCACCAGTTCCGCAGGCCTTCCCGTGCCCCTGCCCGCCGATCCGCCTGCCGGTGCTCATCCCCCGGCCACTCCCCTCAGCGCCGCTGAGCTGCTGCAGACCCTGCGCCGCCGCTGGCAGGCCTCCTACGACCTGCAGCTCACCTCCAGGCGCGGCCGCCTCTACCTGCAGGTGATGTGGGCCTACATGGAGCAGCAGTCGTTCCCCCTCGATGCCGAGGCCTACGGCGCCAAGCTGGAGGAGCTGGTGGCCACCCTCAATGGGCTGGGGGTGGCCGCTCAGGTGCGCACCTGGCTCACCACCACCGCCGACAAGCCCCGGCTGGGCAGGGCCATGACGCTGCCCCTGGAGCTGAACCCCGGCCGGGCCAGCGAATTTCTGCTCTGACGCGACGTTCAGGCTGGCCGGGGCCGCTGCACCAGGGCGGCCAGCCCCACCCCCACGAGGTAGAGGGCCGTGATGGCGGCGCTGAGCAGCAGCATCGTGACCGGATCGGTGGAGGGGGTGAGCACGGCCCCCGCCAGGGCCGAGGCCAGCACCACCCAGCGCCAGGCCGCCAGCATCACCCCCGCGCGCACCACGCCGAGGGCCGCCAGCAGCAGCTGCAGCACCGGCAGCTGAAAGGCCAGGGCCGTGGCCACCATCAGCAGCAGCACAAAATCCAGATAGCGCTCGATCGACCACAGCGGCTCCACCACATCGGCGCCGTAGCTCACCAGGAAGTTGAGGGCGGCCGGCACCAGGGCCCACCAGGCGAAGGCCAGGCCCGCCAGGAACAGCAGCGCCGAGCCCGCCACCGCCGGGGCCACCAGCCGCTGCTCACGGCGGGTGAGGCCCGGCAGCACAAAGCAGAGGCCCTCGTAGAGCACGTAGGGCAGGGCCAGGGTGAGGCCGGCGTAGCCGGCCACCTTGAGGGAGACGAACAGGAATTCCCCCGGTGCCAGCTGCAGAAAGCGGATGCCGTGGGCCGGCACCTCCAGCAGCCGCACCAGCGGCTTCACCAGCAGCAGGCAGCCCGCTGCCCCGATCACCACCGCCAGCAGGCTGCGCAGAATGCGCCGCCGCAGCTCCTCCAGGTGGTCCACCAGCGTCATCTCCACCTCGCCGGGGCACTGGTCGTCGGGATGGGTGCTGGCTGGCGCGCTGTCGTCGGGGGGGCTGGGCGGCACCCGGATCGGCGGCGGCGGCGCCAGGGCCGCGGCCGATGCGGGCTGGGGGTCGGTTTCGCTCATGGCTGTGGCTCCTCCCCGAGGCTAGAGACCGCTGGATGCAGCAGGGTCCTGGCCCGCTCCGGCTCGGCCCACAGCACCGTGCCGCCGCGGTGGCGCACGGTGCCCGGCCCGGCTCCTGGGATGCGCTGCAGGTCGTCGGTGGGCACCATCACCACGGCCACCCGGCCATTGCCGCGGGCGCGGCTGAAATGGGCCGCCAGATCGGAGGCGGCCTGGAGATCGGCATCCGCCGCCTCGGCCTCCGAGGCCTTCAGCACCACATGGCTGCCAGGACACTCCTGGGCATGGAACCAGAGGTCGCCGCGGCGGGCCTGGCGCAGGCTGATCCATTCGTTCTGGCGGTGGTTGCGGCCCACCTGCAGCCGCAGGCCCCCCGGGCTGCGCAGTTCCAGGGGGCAGGGAGGTTGGGCTCCGGAGCCGCCGTCGCGGCTGCCCGCGGCCCGGTGGAGCCGGCCCTTGCCGCGGCTGCCTTGCAGCAGCTCCTGGCAGTCGTCCTCCAGGGCCTGGAGCTGGCGCTCGTCCTGGTGCTGCCCGTCGCCCTCCTGCTGTTCCAGAAAGGTGAGGCTGGCCTCCAGCTGGTCGATGCGCTGGCGGTGCTGCTCCAGCCGCGGCGTGATCGCCGCCACGGAGCGCCGCAGCTTGCGGGCACGTCGGTAGAGCCCCTGGGCCTGCGCCACCTGCTCGCGGCTGGGCTGCTGCAGGCAGAGCAGGGCATCGGCCTGCTGCTGCAGGGCCTCGCTGTTCTCCACCTGGTCGAGCAGTTGCTGCTGGTGCTGGCACTGCTGCCGCTCCCGCTCCAGTGCCTGCTGCAGCCGCTGGCGCAGGGCCTGCAGCCGCTGGCGTCGCTGCCGGCAGCCCAGTTCCCGGCCGTAATAGTCGGCCAGGGCCCGGTTGATCGGCAGGCCTGCGGCGGCCTTTCGCGGCGGCGGCTCCCCTGGCGGTGCCTGTTCGTCAGGGGCCCAGCAGCTGTAGGCCGTGGCGACACCGCGCTGGAACTGGAACTGCCGCCGCTGCAGCGCGCGAAGCCAGGCTTGCCAGCGCTGCCACAGCCCCTGCCACTGCTGGGGGGTGAGCGACTCCACCGGACTGGCCAGCAGGGCTTCGGCGCTGGTGCGCTCGGCCCCGCACAGCTGCAGGGCGAGGGCCGGGCTGATGCCCTGATAGGCCCCCTGCAGGGCCTGCCGGAGCGACACGGGCAGCAACAGCAGCTGCCCGTGCCAGTGCTCGAAGCTCTCCTCCAGGGCGGGCGGCTGCCCCGCCAGGGCCGGTGGCGGCACGTAGGGGTCGCCGGTGCCGATCGGCCGCAATCGCGATTGCTGCTCTCGCACCTGCCGGGCGGCGGCCACCACGCGCCGCTCCTGGTCGAGCAGAAACAGATTGCTGCGGCGGCCCATCAGCTCCAGCACCAGTCGGCGGCAGATTGCCCCCCCGGGCCGCGGTGCGAAGGCCAGCTCCACCACCCGCTCCCAGCCCTGTTGCTCCAGGGCCACCAGGGCCAGGCCCCCGAGGCCGTGCTGCAGCTGCTGGGCCAGGGTGCTGCCGCCACCGATCCTGGGCGGCGGATCGATGGCCAGCAGCCGCGGCGCTTCCGCCAGCCAGCTCAGCTCGATCCAGGTGACGCCTTCCAGGGAGCGGAATCCCAGTTGCAAAGTGTGGGCATCACACTGCTGGGCCTTTTCGAAGCGGCTCGGCACCAGGGCCGGCTCCAGTTCCGCCAGCACCGCCAGCAGGCTGGTGAGATCCATGGCCTGGAGAGGCAGCGGGGCCATGGCGGCGACTCTGGTGCTGCGGGGGCGCCCCTACTCTGCAGGCCCGTGTTCAATCCAGTGCTCAATCCAGCGATGGACGCCCCCGCCGGCCGGCTCTTTCTGATCACTGGGCCCAGTGGGGTGGGCAAGGGAACGCTGGTGCAGGCGCTGCTGGAGCGCCACCCCCAGATCTGGCTCTCGATTTCCGCTACCACCCGTGCCCCCCGGGCCGGCGAGGAGGAGGGCCGCCACTACTTCTTCCTCGATCGCGAGGCCTTTGCGGCCACCGTGGCCCAGGGGGGCTTGCTGGAGTGGGCGGAGTTCGCCGGCAACTGCTACGGCACCCCCCGCCAGCCGGTGGAGGCCCAGCTGGCCGCGGGCCGGCCGGTGCTGTTGGAGATCGAGCTGGAGGGGGCGCGGCAGGTGCGCAAGAGCTTCCCCAGCGGCTTCCAGATCTTTGTTGAGCCCCCCAGCTTTGAGGAGTTGGAGCGTCGCATCCGCGGCCGCGGCACCGACAGCGAGGAGGCGATCACGCGTCGCCTGGCCCGGGCCAGGGTGGAGTTGGAGGCCGCAGCGGAGTTCGATGCCCTGCTGGTGAATGGTGATCTTCAGCAGGCCCTGGCCCACTTGGAGCAGCTGATGGGCCTGGCCTGAGGCCCATGCTCAGCGACACGGCTGGGATACAAAAAAGCGGCCCCTGAGGGCCGCTTGATCAATCGTTCCGCTCACATCGGGTGGAACAGCAGATCGGGATAGAAGCGGTTGAACTCGATCAGGATGCCGGCGGTCACGGTGAACCAGATGGCGGCAAACACCGGGGCGGTGGTCAGGAACTTTTTCATGGCAGCGAACCTGTGGGCGACGATCGGGGTGGAGGGGAGAACTGCGATCAGCGGGGTGAGACGGTGACCTTGTCGTCGGCCTCCAGCAGCTTGCCGCTGGTGAACTCGCCGAAGGCGGCGATGGGCCAGCTGGCGGCAGCCAGGGTGCTCTTGAACGCCAGGGGAAGATCGATCTGGATCTCCTTCATGGTTGCGTCCTTGTCGGCGCGGATGGCCTTGAGGTAGTTGCGGCCAGCCCAGCCGATGGTGCCAGCGATATAGAGGAAGGCGATGCCGGGGATCATGAACTCACCGGCGTGGCTCCAGCGGCCGTCCACGATCAGGTGGGGCAGGCCATCGGTGCCGCAGAGGGCCTGGCTGTAGAGCTCGAAGCGGGCCTTGGCCTGCTTGGTAGTGGCTGCACTGGCGCGCTGTTGGAAGCGGGCGCTCTCAGCGCAGGGGGTGAGGCCTGCCACATCGGCCTTGGCCACAGGGGCGAAGCCGAAGATCAGCAGGGCGGAAATGAGAACAGCGAAAAGGCGGCGCATCGGGTCCAGCAGCTGCACGGCAGGATGTCACGCTCGGACAGTAGGGGAGCTGCCCGGAGACGATGCCCACGGTCCTGGCCCTCGAAACAAGTTGTGACGAGTCCGCGGCAGCGCTGGTGCGGGATCAGCAGGTGCTGGCGAGTGCCGTGGCCTCCCAGGTGGAGGAGCACGCCCGCTACGGCGGGGTGGTGCCGGAGATCGCCTCCCGCCGCCACGTGGAGGCCCTGCCGGCCTTGATCGAGCAGGTGATGGCCAAGAGCGGCCTGGCCTATGGCGAGCTCGACGCCATCGCGGCCACGGTGGCGCCCGGCCTGGCGGGGGCACTGCTGGTGGGTTCGATCACCGGCCGCAGCCTGGCGCGGCTGCACGGCAAGCCCTTCCTGGGGGTGCATCACCTGGAGGGCCACCTCTGCTCGGTGCACCTGGGCGAACCCCTGCCCCAGGGGCCCTACCTGGTGCTGCTGGTGAGCGGCGGCCACACGGAGATGATCCGGGTGGACGGCCCTGGGGCTTACACCCGACTGGCCCGCAGCCGCGACGACGCCGCTGGCGAGGCCTTCGACAAGGTGGCCCGGCTGCTGGGGCTGGGCTACCCGGGCGGCCCCGCGATCCAGGCGGCAGCGGCCGCGGGGGATCCGCGACGCTTTCCCCTGCCCAAGGGCCGGGTGTCGCTGCCGGAGGGGGGCTTCCATCCCTACGACTTCAGCTTCAGCGGCCTCAAGACCGCCGTGCTGCGGCTGGTGAACCAGCTGAAGGCCGAGCAGCAGGCGGAAGCCGCACGCCCGCAGCCCTTCCCCCTGGCGGATGTGGCGGCCAGCTTCGAGCAGGTGGTGGCCGATGTGCTGGTGGAGCGCACCTGCCGCTGTGCCCGCGACCAGGATCTGCGCACCCTGGTGATGGTGGGCGGGGTGGCGGCCAACCGGCGCCTGCGGGCCGCCATGGAGCGGCGCTGCGCTGAGCTGGGGCTGCAGTGGCGGGTGGCGCCGCTGGCCTACTGCACCGACAACGCCGCCATGATCGCCGTGGCGGCGGAGCAGCGGTTGCTGGCTGGGGGGGTGAGCGACATCCGCCTGGCGGTGGCGCCCCGGCTGGCCCTGGAGGATGCCGTTGCCCTCTATGACCCGCAGGCGCCCTTCTAAGACCTCTAGGCTCATTCCACGCATTGGCAGTTGCGATGGCCACCGCCCACCCCCGGGACAGCGCCCAACCCCGGGAGACGGTTGAGGCCGCGCCCGAGGAACTCAATCAGTGGAAGCGGGGATTCACCCCCCAGGCGGAGATCTGGAACGGCCGCATGGCGATGCTCGGCCTCTCGGTGGGGCTGGGGATGCTGCTGGTGGTGCGGCTGTTCGGCGACATCTCCGCCGCCCATTAGTGCAGCTGCGGCCTACACCTTCCCCCGCAGGACCATCGCCAGCTCATTGGGCTTGAGGCTCTGGGCGATGGCATCCTCCGCTGCCACGCGGCCCTCCTCCACCAGCTTGGCCAGGGCCTGGTTGGCCGTTTGCATGCCATCGAAACCGCTGCGCTCCATGATTTGCTCGATCTCCTCCAGTTCGCTGCGCTGGATGTAGTCCTTGCAGGCTTCGGTGTTGATCAGGATGTCGTGGTAGCCGGCGCGTTTGCCGTCGGTGGTCTTGATCAGCCCCTGGGCGATCACGGCGATCAGCGCTTCCGACACCCCGCGGCGCACGCCCTCCTGCTCGCCGGGGGGAACCATGCCCAGCACCCGTTCCACCGTCTTCACCGCGGAGTTGGTGTGCAGGGTGCCAAACACCAGGTGGCCGGTCTGGGCGGCCTCCAGGGCGGTGGCGAGGGTTTCCTGGTCGCGGATTTCGCCGATCAGGATCACATCGGGATCTTCCCGCAGGGCGGCCCGCAGGGCGTTGTGGAACAGCTTGGTGTGCTGGCCCACCTCCCGGTGCCGCACCAGCGATTGGCGGCTTTCGTGCACGAACTCCACCGGATCCTCGATCGTGAGGATGTGGCGGCTCATGTTGGTGTTGATCCAGTCGATCATCGCCGCCAGGGTGGTGCTCTTGCCGGAGCCCGTGGGGCCGGTCACGAGAATCAGACCCTTCGGCCGGGCACACAGCTGCTTGAGCACCTCCGGCAGCTTGAGTTCCTCGAGGGTCAGGATCCTCTGGGGAATCAGGCGCAGCACCATCGCCTGGCCCCGCAGGGAATCCATCAGGTTGATGCGCACGCGCACGAAGGGGAAGGCATGGGAGCCGTCGAACTCCTTCTCCTGCATGAAGCCATCGATCTGGGCTGGGGTGAGCATCTCCCGCAGCCAGCTCTGGAAGGTGGCCGGATCGGTGATGGGCCAGCCGGTGCGCAGCATCTCACCGCGGGCCCTGTAGCGGGGCTCTTCACCCACCCCGAGGTGCACATCGGAGTAGTTCTGCGCGTGGGCCAGCCGCACGATGCCCTCCAGGTTGGCCGGCATCGCCCCGCCCACAGCTCCCTCCTGGCCTGGTGCCGAGGATGGCGGCTCAGGGGCGGCCGGCGCTGCTGCTGATGCCGGTGGTGGTGCCGGCGGCGCTGCTGGTGTGATGCCGGCGGGAAAGAGGCCTGGCGGGAAGAGCGATTCGGGGCTGGCCATCGGCCATGGGCGGGGCACATCCACCAGGATCGCCGCAAATCAGCGGCTTGTGCATGGCTGGGGGGTGCGGAGCCCTCCGGCGGGCATCTTTAAGATCCGCCTGGATGCAGCTGCGCCGTGACCACGCTCCACAACGTCTGCATCGTGCTGGGCACCCGGCCAGAGGCGATCAAGCTGGCGCCCGTGATCCAGGCCTTCCAACGGGCCGACGACTTTCACACCCGCGTGGTGCTCACCGGCCAGCACCGGGAAATGGTGGCCCAGGTGATGGATCTGTTCGGCCTGACGGCCGACCGGGACCTGGCCCTGATGACCCCGAAGCAGACCCTCACCCACGTGACCTGCGCGGCCTTGCAGGGCCTGAAGGAGGAGTTCGAGCAGCACCGCCCCGATCTGGTGCTGGTGCAGGGCGACACCACCACCGCCTTCGCCGCGGCGCTGGCGGCGTTTTACGAGCAGATCCCGGTGGGGCACGTGGAGGCCGGCCTGCGCACCGACAACATCTTTGATCCCTATCCGGAGGAGGCCAACCGCCGCCTGATCTCCCAGCTGGCCCTGCTGCACTTCGCCCCCACCCACGTGAGCGCCCGCAACCTGGCGGCTTCCGGCGTGGTGGGGGAAACCGTCACCACCGGCAATACGGTGATCGACGCGCTGCTGCTGATGGCGGAGCAGGCCCCGCCGTTTGAGCTGCCGGGGCTGGATTTCGAGCGCCAGCGGGTGATGCTGGCCACGGTGCACCGTCGCGAGAATTGGGGCGAGCGGCTGCAGGAAATCGGTCGCGGCTTCCTGGCGGTGCTGGAGCGCTTCCCGGACACGGCCCTGCTGTTGCCCCTGCACCGCAACCCCACCGTGCGCGAGCCGCTGCAGGCCCTGCTGGGGGATCACCCGCGGGCGTTCCTCACCGAACCCCTCGACTACGACCGGCTGGTGGCGGCCATGCGCGGCGCCACGCTGCTGCTCACCGATTCCGGCGGCCTGCAGGAGGAGGCCCCGGCCCTGGGCAAGCCGGTGCTGGTGCTGCGCCGCACCACCGAGCGGCCGGAGGCCGTGGATGCGGGCACCGCCAAGCTGATCGGCACCGCCAGCGCCGACATCCTGCGGGAGACCAGCCTGCTGCTGGAGAACGCCGAGGCCTATGAGGCCATGGCCCGCGCCCACAACCCCTTCGGCGATGGCCAGGCCAGTGCCCGCATCCTGGACACCAGCCGCAGCTTCCTGAACGAGCGCCGCCGCAACGCCGCCGGCTGAGGGATGTCCCTCAGTCCTTGCCCCGGGTCTTCTTGGCCCAGGGCGGCAGGTCGATGAACACCCGGGTGCCGGGGCGCAGCCCCGAGAGAATCTGGGTGTCGCGGCCACTGCTGGCCCCCAGGCTCACCGGCTGGAAGGTGGGTTGATTGCCCTTGCCCACCAGCAGCACCCCCGGCCGGCCGTCTTCCGTGACCACGGCCACGGTGGGCACGAGGGTGCGGGCCGCCAGGGCACCGGTGTTGAAGTCGATGTCGGCGGTCATGCCGATGCGCAGCTCCGGGGGTGGATTGAGCATGCGCAGTTTCACCTCGAAGGAGGTGACGTTGTTGAGTTTCTCGGCCCGCGGCGCGATCTGGCGCACCTGGGCGGCAAAGCGACGGTCGGGGAATGCATCCACCCGCACGCTGGCGGCCTGCCCCACCTTGAGCCGGCCGATGTCGCTTTCGGGCACCTTGGCGATGGCCTCGAGGCCCTGGGCCAGTTCCACCACCGAGGAACTGCTGGCACCGGCACTGGCGCTGGCGGACGTGGTGGGGGTCACGTAGGCACCGGGATCGGCGAAGCGGGCGGTGATCACGCCGGAGAAGGGGGCCCGCACGGTGAGTTCGCTGCGTTCCATCTGCCGTTGCTCCAGCCGTTGCTGGGCCGCCCGCGCACTGGCCAGGTCCACCAGATAGGTGCTGCGGATGCGGTTGAAGTCGTTCTGGCTGATGGCCTTCTGGCGGATCAGTCCCTCGTTGCGCTGCAGCTCGCTGCGGCTGCGGGCCAGGAGGGCCTGGGCCGATTCCAGCTGGGCCTGCAGTTCCTGGAGCCGGTCGCTCAGATCGCCGCTGTCCATCAGGGCGATGGGCTGGCCCGCCTGCACCCTGTCGCCCTCATCCACATACAGCTGTTGCAGCACGCCCTGGCGCTTCGGGCTCACATTCACGCGGCGGTAGGCGCCCAGCTCGCCGCTGGCGGTGATCACGCCTGGCAGGGCTCCCTCTCTGGCCACCACGGTGTAGGTGGCCAGAGAGCGCTGCTGGCTGGCCGTGCGGCGTTGGCCCACCAGGGCGCCACCAGCGGCGATCAGCACCGCAGCGCCCAGTAGGCCGGCCCACAACCGCCGCCGCCTGAACCAGCGCCTGGGGGCCGCTCCGGCCACGATCCGGTTGCTGGCGCCAGCCGGCTCGGAGCCCTCGCGGCGGGGAGAGGGTTGGAGCATTGCGGAAGGAATGGTTCGGCGCCTGCGCTGCATCCAGTCTTCCTGGTCGCCGGCGCCAGTGGGGCCCTGCTGCGGGGCGGATCACCGGCGCTGGGGTGCCGTGGCGGGGGCGGCCTACATTCCATCGATGCTCAAAGCCGGAATCGTCGGCCTGCCCAACGTCGGCAAGTCGACCCTGTTCAACGCCCTCGTGGCCAACGCCCAGGCGGAGGCCGCCAACTATCCCTTCTGCACGATCGAGCCCAACTCGGGCATCGTGTCGGTGCCGGATCCCCGGCTGCAGCAGCTCTCCCAGGTGAGTGGCAGCAAGGAGATCATCCCCACCAAGGTGGAATTCGTGGACATCGCCGGCCTGGTGAAGGGGGCGAGCCAGGGCGAGGGCCTGGGCAACAAGTTTCTGGCCAACATCCGCGAAGTGGACGCGATCGTGCACGTGGTGCGCTGCTTCGAGAACGACGACGTGATCCACGTGAGCGGCTCGGTGGGCCCGGCCCGCGACGCCGAGGTGATCAATCTCGAACTGGGGCTGGCGGATCTGGCCCAGGTGGAGAAGCGGCGCGAGCGCCTCAAGAAGCAACTGCGCACCAGCAAGGAGGCCCAGACCGAAGACGCCGCCCTGGAGCGCATCCAGGCGGTGTTGGAGCAGGGGGGGGCGGCCCGCAGCGTGGCGCTCAGTGAGGAGGAGGCGTTGATGGTGAAGCCCCTGGGGCTGCTCACCGCCAAGCCGATCATCTACGCCACCAACGTGAGTGAAGACGACCTGGCCTCCGGCAACGCCTACTGCGAGGAGGTGGCAGCGCTGGCCGCCAAGGAGGGTGCCGGCACGGTGCGCATCTCCGCCCAGGTGGAGGCCGAGCTGATCGAGCTGCCCGAGGAGGATCGAGCTGAGTTCCTGGCGGGGCTGGGGGTGGAGGAGGGCGGCCTGCAGAGCCTGATCCGCGCCACCTACGCCCTGCTGGGCCTGCGCACCTACTTCACCACCGGCGAGAAGGAAACCCGTGCCTGGACCATCAAGGCCGGCATGACCGCTCCCCAGGCCGCTGGCGTGATCCACACCGACTTCGAGCGCGGCTTCATCCGCGCCCAGACCATCGGCTACCAGCAACTGCTGGAGGCCGGCTCGCTCGCCGAAGCGCGCAACAAGGGCTGGCTGCGGGCCGAGGGCAAGGAATACGTGGTGGCCGAGGGGGATGTGATGGAGTTCCTGTTCAACGTCTGAGCCGCTCTGAGGGCTGCCTCGCCGGTCGGTTGCTTCGCCGGTCGGCTGCATCGCCGATTCCCTGCATCACAATGGAGGCCCGCTTCAGTCTTGCGATGACCGCCCAGCAACCCACCAACCCCGCTGGCGACGACCCGCATCCCCACGATTTCGACGTGCAGAAGGAACTGCACCAGAAGATCCGCAACGATCCCGACTACGACGATTGGGAGTACGGCACCGAGCCCCTGCCCCATGAGGCCTGGGTGGCCAAGCGCAGCCCCGAGTCGCACTGACCTCCTGGATCAACCTTTGCGGTGGGCCCGGCGCCTGATCGGTCCCACCAGCCCCAGGGCCAGCACGCAGATCCCAGCCACCAGCAGCCACAGCAGGGCGCCGTTGCCCTGGCTGTCGAGCAGGGCTCCGGCCAGCAGCGGTGCCCCGAAGGCGCTGACCGCAAAGCACTGGGAGAACAGGGCCATGGCCAGGCCTCCATGGCCCTCGGGACTCAGCTCCACCACCGCTTCCGTGGAGGTGGGCAGAAAGGCCGCCTCCCCCAGGGCCAGGGGCACCAAGGCCACGATCACCAGCCAGAGTCCGTCGCGGCTGAGGGCCGACAGGGCGAGCAGCAGCGTGCCGCCCCCGAAGCACACCAGGCTCAGCCCCAACCCCACTGCTACCGAGCGGTCGGCCAACAGCCGGCCCACCGGCCACTGGATCAGCGTTAACAGCCCCAGGTGCACCCCGATCAGCAGGGCGCTGATGGCCTGGGGTTGGGCCGCCCGTTCCAGGCCCCCGCGCACCAGATCCAGCGGCAGGGCGCTCTGCATCAGCGCCGGGATGGCGGTGGCCACCACCGACACCGCCAGCATCGGCAGCAGGGGCATCCACCAGCGGCCCAGGGGCTGCCCTTCCCCCCGAGCGGGGCTGCGGACCGCCCGTGGCAGGGGGCGGGCCAGCAGCAGCCCGGCCAGGACCAGCACGGAGAGCATGTCCACCATGTAGATGCCCCGCAGGTGGCCCTGGCTGGCCAGCAGGGCGCCGCAGAGGGTGCCGGCGGCCACCCCAAGCGCATCGCCGCTGCGCACCAGGGCGTAGCCCCGGGCCGAGGCCAGCGGCGGCGCGCAAAGCGGCACCGCCAGTTCCACGGCGGGCCAGTAGAGCCCGCCGGCCGTGCCCAGCAGCAGCTGGCCGGCCCCGTAGGCGGGAAACTGCTGCGCCCCCACCAGCAGGGCATCGCCCAGGAAGCCGCTCAGGGCCGCCAGTAGCACCGGCAGCCCGCAGCTCAGGCCGCGATCCAGCAGGGCACCGCTGGCGAAGCGGGCCAGGGTGCCCGCCAGGGCCGCCAGGGCCAGTCCTGCGCCCACGGAGGAGGCGCTGAAGGCCGCCTGGTGGAACACCATCGGCGTGAGGTAGAGCACCCCGCCCGCCCCAAAGCTGGCCACCAAGCGCACGATGGCCAGCTCGCGCAATGGCGCGGGAAACTGGAGCCACCAGCTTCGGCTTGCGGCGTCTCTCTTTGGCTGTCCCAACCCGCTCTCGCCGCCTTGCCATGTTGGTGCGCAGTCTGCTCGCCGCGCTGCTGGTGGCCTCGCCGTTGCTGCCGGCGCGGCTGCGGGCGGCAGACCTGCTGGAGCTGCGGCTCGATGGCCTGCATCTGCCTCTGGATCTGCGGGAGCTTGAAGCCTGGACCCGGGATCCACTGCATCCCCAGGGGGATCTGGGGGCCTGGCTGGACCTGCTGGAGCCCGTCAGCCGGGCCAACCTGCTGCGGCTGTTGCGGGCCCCCCTGGTGCGGGATCGCTCCCTGGCCCAGCAGCTGTTGCAGAGCTGGGCTGGCCAGAGGGTTCTGGAGGAGCTCGGCGACCTGATCCAGAGCGAGCAGGGCAATGCCGCCCCCCAGCTGCTCGCCAGCCTCAGCCAGCTGCTGCAGCGCCAGCCCCAGGTGAGCAGCATCGAGCTGCTGCGGGCCGTGCCGGTGCGGCAGCTCAGCCTGAACCTCGACGGCCTGCTCCAGTTCGCGGCCCAGTGGCGCCTGCAGCTGCGGCAACAGCAGCGGGCCCTCCAGGCGCTGCGGCAGTTACCGCTGCCGCAGCGCAGTCCGCTGATGCCGATCACCGATGGGGTGGCCCTGGCCCGCGGTGCCCCGCCCCTGGATCCCAAGCTCGCCAGCCCGCAGCGGCTCAGCCTCGCCGTGGCCCACCGCCGCGAGCCCCTTGAGCTGCTGGTGTGGCCCCCATCGGCCTCGGCGTCGCCGCGATCGGGGCCCTGGGTGCTGCTCAGTCCTGGTCTGGGCGGCAGCAGCACCCAGCTGGAGTGGTTGGCGGTGGCCCTGCGCCAGCGCGGCTGGCCGGTGTTGCTGTTGGACCATCCCGGCAGCGACGAGCGGGCCGTGCGTGAACTGCTCGACGGCCGCCGGCCGCCGCCCGGGGCGGAAACCCTTCGCGATCGGCTGCTGGATCTGCAGGCGGTGGTGGCGGCCGAACAGGCTGGCCGGTTGCCCCGCCTCGGCGATTCCGTGGTGTTGATGGGCCACTCCCTGGGGGGCCTCGCCAGCCTGCTGGCGGCCGGCCTGCGCCCGGAGCCCGGTCTGCCGCGGCGCTGTGAGCGGGCCCTCGATGGCATCCCGCTGATCAACCTCTCGCAGCTGCTGCAATGCCAGCTGCCCCAGGTATCGCTGCCGCCCCCCTTGCCCTTGGCCCAGCCCATCGCCGGGGTGGTGAGCTTCAACGGCTTCGGCAGCCTGCTCTGGCCCCAGCGGGGGCTGCAGGGGCTCAACGCGCCCGTGCTGCTGGTGGGCGGCAGCCTGGATCTGATCACCCCACCCCTCAGCGAGCAGCTGCGGCTGTTCCTCCCTGCAGGCCATGCCGGCAGCCGGTTGGTGCTGGTGGAGGGGGGCAGCCACTTCTCGCCGGTGCGCATCCGCCAGGGGGATCAGGCCCTGTTCCGGCTGGGGGAGGAACTGGTGGGGGTGGATCCGGCCCGGGTGCAGGCGCTGATCCTCAGCCTCAGCAGTGAGTTTCTGCAGGGCCTGCAGCAGCCGCGGCCGCTGCCTGTGCAGCGGCGGCTGCTGGCGGGCGTGACCGCCTATGTGCTCGACCATGGGGCCGCCGACCGCTGGCGCTCCGCCATCCGCAGCGGCCCCTAGCCCCCAGCCCCTGGCGGCGCTGCTCAGAACTGGATGCGCGGATCCAGCAGCGCCACCACCAGATCCACCAGCACGCTCACCGCCACCACCAGGCCCGCCACCACCACCACGATGCCCTGCACCACCGGATAGTCGCGTTGGCCAATCGCCTCCTGCAGCCGGAAAGCCACCCCGGGCCAGGAGTAGGTGACCTCGATCAACAGCGCCCCGCCGATCAGGGAGGCCACCGTGATGCCGGTGATGGTGAGCACCGGCAGCAGGGCGTTGGGCAGGGCATGGCGCAGCACCACCCGCCGTTCGCTCAGGCCGCGGCTGCGGGCCGCCTCCACATAATCCGAATCCAGGGAGCGGCGCAGATTGAGCCGCAGGGCATTGGCGAACACGCCGCTGAGCAGCAGCCCCAGGGTGCTGGCCGGTAGCACCAGGTGGCGCAGGGCGCCCCAGAATTGCTGTCCGTTGGCCCGCAGCAGGCTGTCGAGCAGATAGAAGCCGCTGCCGCTGGGCGGCACCAGGGTGGCCGGGAAGCGACCCCCCACGGGCAACCAGCCCAGCCAGACCGCGAACACCAGCTGCACCACCATCGCTGCCCAGAACGGCGGCAGGGCGTAGGTGCCGATGCCGTACAGCCGGCCCGCCAGATCCAGGCGGCCCTCTGGCCGGGCAATGCCGCTGAAGCCCACCGCCAGCCCCACCACGGCGGCGATCAGCAGCGCCACCAGCCCCAGCTCCAGGCTGGCGGGCAGGCTGCGGCCGATCACCGCCGCCACCGGTTCCTGGTTGGTGAGCGACGTGCCCAGCTGGCCCTGCAGCAGATCGCCCAGATAGTGGCCGTATTGCACCAACAGCGGTTGGTCCAGCCCCAGCTGCTGCCGCAGGGCCTCGCGCGCCTCCAGGGGGGCGCGGGTGCCCAGCAGCGCATCGATGGGATCACCGGGTGCCACCCGCAGCAGCAGAAACACCAGGCTGGCGATCAGCCACAGCATCAGCGGCACCAGCGCCAGCCGGCCGGCCAGATAGCGAAGCAGGGCGCGGCGTCGGCTCATGGTGTGCCCCGGCTGAGGGCCTGCAGCAGCAGCCGCCCCGAGCCATCAAACTCCGGCCTCGAGATGGACGGCTGGGCCCAGGCTCGCGGTGCCACCTGCCACACGGGGATGTAGGCGGCGCCATGGGCAGCACGGCGCTGGATGGTCTGCAGCAGCTGCTGGCGAGCCGCACCCTGCAGGCTCTCGGTGGCCTCCAGTTGTCGTTGCAGCCCCGGAGCGGTCCAGAAGCTCCCGAAGGCGGCACTGCCACCCGCCAGGCAACGGCTGCCGGAGGCCTTGGCGCAGGCCAGCATCGGCAGCAGGTAGATGTCGGGATCGGGGTAGTCGCCGCTCCAGTCGAGCAGGATCATCGGAAAGGCACCTTTCTCCAGCTGGCGGTAGGCGGTGGTGGATTCCACGCCGTCGATCTCCAGGCTCACGCAGTCGTCCAGGTCGCGCCGCAACTGGGCCTGCCAGGTGAGGGCGAACAGGCGATCCGCTGGAACGTTGGAGCGGAAGGTGAGCGGCAGGTTGAGGCGCCGTCCCTGGCAGAAGCCCGCCCGCCGGTAGAGCGCCCGGGCTTGCTGGGGGCTGTAGCCCGGCCAGGACGGCGGCGTTGCGGAGGGCAGCGGTGGTGGCACCAGGGATTGCAAGGGCGCGCGCATGCCAAAGCTCACCCGTTCGCTGATCAGCCGGCGATCGAGGCTGCGGGCCACGGCCTGGCGCAACAGCTGCTGGTTCAGGGGCGCCCGATCGCTCAGCAGGGTGAGGTAGCCGATCTCCACCGCCGGCCCCACCCCCTCCACCAGCTGTCCCAACCGGGCGCGCTGGGCCAGGGCGCGCTGCTGGTCGCTCTCCAGCCCCTGGGAGATCAGCACATCCACCTCGCCGCTCACAAGGGCCCCGAACAGCGCGGTGGAGTTGCTGAGCGTCACCAGGTGAATGCCCCGGTTGCGCGGCGGTTCGCCCCAGTAGCCCCGGAAGGGCAGCAGCTTCTGCTGCTGGGGGCTGTAGCCCGCCAGGGTGTAGGCCCCGGTGCCCACGAACCGTTGGGCCAGGGAGCGGCGGGCGTGCTGGCGGTATGCCGCCGGAGACACGGGTGTGAGGTTGATCGAGCTGAGCAGGGCCGCCAGAGCGCTGTAGGGCCGTTTCAGCTGCAGTTCCAGTTCGTAGGGGCCGCTGGCGCGGATCGCCGTGATCCGGTCGTCGAGCAGGTAGCTGAGCTTGCCCAGGGCGCGGAAGCGCTGCAGGCTGAACACCATCGCCGCCGCGTTGAACGGCGTGCCGTCGTGGAAGCGCACATCCCGCCGCAGGGGGATGCGGGCCAGGCGGCCCCCTGCGCTCAGTTGGGGGAACGCCGCAGCCAGGCGCGGCCTCAGCTGGCCTGCGGCATCACTGGCGTAGAGCGGATCGCCGATGGCACTCAGCAGCTGGGTGCCGGCAAAGCTGGTCACGTCCACCGGATCCACGGAGTCGAGACTGCTCTTGTTGGCCACCACCAATTGGCCGGGAGGATGGACGGGCTGGCAGCCCAGCAGGGGCAGCAGCAGGGCCGTCAGGCCGAGGAACCGGAGGTGGCGGGCAGCGGGGTGGATGGCGTTGGGTCAGGCCTGGTCGGGCCTGGCCGATGGACGGGTGGCGCGGCTATTCAAGCCCCCTGGAGCTTGCGCGGGGGGTGCACGTGGCCGGTGGCGGCCACTTGCTGCAGCGAAATTTCAAACACGGGTGAGCCGTGGCGGGCGAGGGGCCAGCGGCGCACCCAGCAGCGGTTGTGACGATCATCAACGCCGATCACCTGATACAAGTTCTCGTCACTGGTGAGTGTGATGCAGTCGCCCTGGTGCAGGGTCATGGTTGGGGAAAAGCGGAGTGGTGGGTCTCGCTGGTCTGGGCCCAGACTTCCGCGTCGCAGCCCGCCTGAGTGTTCGGGCGGATACAAAACCTTGCCCGGGTCAGGAGATGGGCACGGAGAGGTGAGGCGGGAATGGGAAGGGAAGGGTGGCGGAAGCCTTTCGATTTGCTTCCACTTTGCATCAGCACCGCCGCGTGCTGCGAGGGTCGGGTGTCCCTACAGGGTGCGCAGGCAGGCTGCGACGGTCCGCACGTCGGCCAGGGCCTCGATCGCCGCCAGGGCGCGGCGGAAGTTGGCTTCCGGCACATCGTGGGTGATCACCACGATCTCGGCGTCGCTGCCGGCCGTGCTGCTCTCGAACTGCACGATGGAGCGGATCGACACCCCCTCATCGCCAAAGCAGCCGCCGATCTTGCCGATCACGCCGGCCTGGTCGGTGGTGTGCAGGCGGATGTAGTTGCGGTGCCTGGTGGCGCCGGGTTCCACCAGGCGGCAGCGGCGCCAGCGGTTGGCGGCCAGCAGCGGGTCGAGGCCGCCGTGGGGCCCACTGGCCTCGCGGATGCCGGCGATGTTGAGGATGTCGGCCACCACGGCGGAGGCGGTGGGTCCGGCCCCCGCCCCGGGGCCATAGAACATCACCCGACCCACCGGATCCCCCTCCACCAGGATCGCGTTGTTCACCCCGTGGACCCCCGCCAGCGGATGCTCCTTGGGCAGCAGCGTGGGGCTCACCCGCACGTCGAGCTGCACGCTGCCATCGGCATCGGTGCCCAGGAACTGGGCGCTGGCCACCAGCTTCACCACGTAGCCCAGCTGGGCGGCGTAGTTCACATCCCGCGATTGGAGTCGGTTGATCCCCTCGGTGGGAATGGCGCCGCGCTCGATCGAACCGCCGTAGGCCAGCCCCGCGAGGATGGCGATCTTGTCGGCGGCATCGCCTCCCTCCACATCGGCGGCGGGATCGGCCTCGGCATAGCCGAGTTGCTGGGCATCGGCCAGCACTGCGTCATAGGCCGCACCCTCATCGGCCATGCGGCTGAGGATGTAGTTGGTGGTGCCGTTGATGATGCCGCTCACCCGCTGGATGCGGTTGCCGCCCAGGGATTGCTTGAGGGGTTCGATGATCGGGATGCCGCCCCCCACCGCGGCTTCGATCAACACGTACACGCCCTGCTCGGCCGCCGCCGCCGCGATCTCTTCGCCGTACCGGGCGATCACGGCCTTGTTGGCGGTCACCACCGGCTTGCCGGCGGCGATGGCCCGCAGGATCAGGCTGCGGGCCGGCTCCAGGCCGCCCATCACCTCCACCACGATGTCCACCGCCGGATCGTCCACCACGGCTTCGGGGCTGGTGGTGAGGATTTCGGCGGGCAGGTCCACAGGCCGGGGCCGCTGGGGATCGCGCACGGCCACCCGCTTCAGCGCCAGCTGACCCACCAGCGGATGCCGACCGTCCGGGTTGTTGATGATGCCGGCCACGCCGGCGCCCACCGTGCCAAGCCCGAGCAAGCCGATGCCGATGGTCATGCGCGCCTGTGCGTGAAAGCGGGGATCCTAGAAATCAGCCGGCCAGGCGGGCCGCCTGCTGCCCGGGGCGGGGCTGTTCAGCTGTGCCATCCCTCTGGACCATTCCTCTGTGCGATCCCTCTGGGCCCTCCCTCAGCCGTCAGCCTTTGGCTGCACAACCTATCGCCGTGGCTTGGGTCTTCGGTCGGTCCCCGCGGCACTCTCCCTGATTCTGTACAGGCTGTACAGAATCAGGGAGAGGTCTGGAGCGAGGCTTCTGGAAGGAGGTTTCTGGAGGGAGGCTTCTGGTGGGAGACTTTTCAAGCGAGGGTCTGAAAGCGGCCGCAGCTGCCACGACTGCACCGCTTGCCATGCCCCGCACCGTTCAGCCGCCTGCCAGGGCCTTGGCCTGGGCCTGCATCATGCGCAGGATGTTGAGAAAGCCGTTGGCCCGTGAGGGGGTGAGGCTGGCCTGCAGGCCGGTCTCGCCAATGAAGGCCGGGTCAATGGCGGCGGCCGTGGCGGGATCCAGTCCTTCGAGGCCCTCGATCAGCAGCGCCAGCAGGCCCTTGGTGATGGCGGCATCCGAATCCCCCTGCCAGTGGAGTTTTCCCTCCCGCAACTGCCCCACCACGTACACCTGCGACACACATCCCTTCACCTTGAAGGCGTCGTTGCGGAATTCGTCGGCCAGGGGCTGCAGTTTCTTCGCCAGCCACAGCACGTACTCGTAGCGGCGTTTGGGATCGGCGGTGGTTTTCAGCCGTTCAACGATCTGATCGAGCTTCTCGCTGCCGGTGGCCATCAACGGGGGCGACGGATGCGCTGGAGTCCGAGCAGCATGGCAGCGGCGCCCAGGCCACCGAGACCCGCCACCAGGTTCAGCCCGCCCAGGGGGCCAGCGGGATGGGCGTGCTCGCTGATCCGGTCGAGTTGGGGCTGGCCCTGGCGCACGGGCATCTCCAGGTAGTCGCGGTGGCCCGGGCCCCCATCCACCTGCACCTCCCAGGCGCCATTGGCGCCCTTGGGCAGGGCAAAGCTCAGCTGCCCCTGGCTGTTGGTGCGGCCCACCTCGATTGGCTGGCCGCCAGGGGGCACCAGGCGCACCAGGGCATCGCGGGTGGGTTCCCCACTGGAGAACTGGCTCTGCAGGGTGAGCTGGTCACTGAGGTCCTGCAGCCGGGTGAGGCTGCTCTGGATGCCGTGGGCGCGCCCCGCAGACGGCAGCAGCAGCAGGCTGAGGCCCAGCAGGGCAACGGTGAGGGGGCGGGTCATGGCGGCGGAAGGGGGAGGTTCAGGAGGCCGACCAGCGGCTGCCGGAGGTCTTCGTTTTACCGGCCTGCACCATATGCACCATGGAACTCACCATCATCGACAGCGCATCGGATGCCTGATCGCGACCCTTGAGCTCGGAGGCGAGCACCTGCTCGGCGGCGGTGCCTCGGCTGATGCCGGGCCCTCGCTTGGCGGCGGGAGTGGCTGCGGCGCGGCCGGCGGCGGTGGCGGACAGGAATGCATCGTTGGCCTGGAGATCCACTGCTGCCGAACTTTTCAATGCCCCGATCCTGCCAAAGCGCTGCCGGCGCTGCGTGAATCCCGCAACCCCTTACACAGCTTGCAATCAATCCTGCGTCAGCCAGTGGAGCCCGGTTTCATCCAGCCAGCCCTGGAACGGCACATCCCACGGGTCCTGTGGCAGAAGCTCCTGCAGGCAGCCCCGGGGCAGCACTGCCAGGGCGGGGATGGCCCGCCAGGCGGCATCGGCCCGCAATCGGTCGAACCAGCCACCGCCGTAGCCCAGCCGGATGCCCCGGCGATCGAATCCCAGGGCCGGGGCCAGCAGCAGCCCCAGCTGACCCGGTTCGAGGCTGGATCCCTCGGCCGGGGCCGGGATGGCGGTGTCGTCGGGGCTGAGGGGATCGCCCGGGCGCCAACGGCGGTACTGGAGGCGTCCGCCCTGTACTCGCGGTAGGGCGAGCCGCCCGGCCAGGCTGGGGCTTGTCGCCAGGGGCCGCAGGTCCGCTTCCCCCGGCAGGGGCCAGTACAGACCCAGGCTCAGCTCCGCATCGAGCTGGGCAGGCAGCTGAGCAAGCGCCACCGCTAGCAGCTGAGGTTCGGCGGCTGCCATCAACGCCAGACGCCTGGGGCGCAACAGTTGGCGCAGCTCGGTCTTGCCGGTGGCCGCGGCAGCTGCCATGGGCCTAGCGCTGGAACCAGCCGGTGAGGGCCACGGCCAGGGCATCGGCCGCGTCGTCGGGTCGGGGGGGATCGCTCAGGTTCAGTTCACGCATCACGGCCGCCAGCACGTCGTTTTTGTCGGCATGGCCATGGCCCGCCAGGGCCAGCTTGATCTGCATGGGGGGAAACTCCACCACCGGCACCCGGAAGCGGGCCAGGGTCATCATCACCACCCCGCGGGCCTGCACCACGGAGATGGTGGTGCTGGAGCGGTAGAAGAAGAACTTCTCCACCGCCGCCAGCTGGGGCTGCCAGGTGCGGATCAACACCCGCAGATCCCGGGCGATCTCCACCATGCGATCACCTTCGCTGCGGCCCGGATCGGTGC
>Ga0214917_10000390_pt1 | contig 57494 bp, 55 predicted proteins | sample LL_1208_BB_MetaG_FD_177983 | JGI IMG/M metagenome (GOLD analysis project Ga0214917, IMG submission 177983) | Freshwater microbial communities from Lake Lanier, Atlanta, Georgia, United States - LL_1208_BB | ecosystem: Environmental > Aquatic > Freshwater > Lake | place: USA: Georgia | collected... | reverse complement strand
CCACAATAAGGGTATGATACACTAAAAGTATCTGGAAAAGAACGATCGAGAACAAGAACTTAAACAAAGAGCAGGACGTGCTTGACCTTCCCGTCAACGAAAAGGATTGCGCACGTGTTTTGTTCAAAAGATTAATAATTGACCTATTTACATTTTAAGGTTAACGTACTAAATTAAGAGCAGATTAATTTGGTTGAAGATAAATGATTGCTGATGTTATCAAGCCACTTTATCCATATATAGGTCGGCCTATTTCCTGCTTGTTAGCAAAAAATTCTTCGCTGTCTTTTCACAAAGGCTTGGCAGGACAGTTGATTGAACAAATCTTAGGTGCTTGCTCATCTAATCAACGTTTGCCCGATCTTCCTCACCTTGGCATTGAAATTAAAACTCTTCCTGTTTCAACACAAGGCATTCCACTAGAAAACACCTTTATTAATAAAATCACCCTGCCTTTTGATGAACCTAAATTTGAAAAGTCTATGCTCTGGTTAAAAATTCAAAAAATATTATGGGTGCCCTTAATCGGATCTCGTCACACAATGATGCTTGACAAAATTATTGGTCATCCAGTAATTTGGCAACCGGATGGTGATACCTTCGATCAGATAAAAAAAGATTGGTATGAGCTTACAACTTATATAAGACTTGGTGAATTTGATCAACTAAACTCTCAGATAGGAGAGTTTTTACATATTCGCCCAAAAGCAGCTAATGCAACTCAAAAAATTCAATTAAATATCAATGGTTTTAATCATTATGTATTGCCAATTGGTTTTTATTTTAGAAAAATTTTAACCCGAAAAATTATTGAGTCAAACTATGCTTTCTAATCAGTTTATTTTGCTTATTCTCAGTTCAGTTATTGCTTTTATGATGGCTGTCGCTATCGGCGCCAATGATGTTTCAAATGCTGTTGGAACAGCCGTCGGTGCTCGAGCAATAACAATTCGACAAGCATTATTAATTGCAGTTGTTTTTGAGTTTTTGGGAGCAGCTTTTGCTGGAGGAGAGGTGTCGACAACAATCGCTGAAAAGCTATACGTGCCCGATGCTTTTATCTTAGAAAGTCATGTCATTATCTTTATTATGATTGCATCGTTATTAGCTTCAGGTACCTGGCTCATGATTGCAACTTATTGCGCTTGGCCAGTATCAACGACACATACGCTGCTTGGTGCATTAATTCTTCTAGGATCGATCACTTTAGGTAAAGAGAGTATCAATTGGGATAAGGTCTATTCGATCGGATTAGCTTGGCTAGCCTCTCCTATAGTAGGCGGTTTACTCAGTTACGGGATATTTAAAGTTATTCAATTAGGTATTGTGCATCAACAAAACTGTTCAAAAAGATTTTTTGTTTATTTGAGTTTACCTTTTTTCCTGATCAATATGATTTGGGCTTTTACTTTAGTAAATATTATTTCAAAGTTGTTTCATATCGCACTTTCTAGAAGAGCCATGCTTGTTGCACCAATTATTCTCAGTTTGATTTGCTATGCAATATTTTTCATGTTTTTCTACAAAAAATATAAAAAAATCTTTATTGATACATTTGTCGATCCTGCTGGCTTAGATAAAGCTTTTAACTCATTCATGATGATCACTGCGTGTTGTATGGCTTATGCGCATGGCAGTAATGATATTGCAAATGCCATTGGGCCCTTGATGGCTATTAACCAATTGCTGTTTAATCTACCTATTCAAGAAACTACCCCTCTATGGGTGTTACTGATCGGCATTGCTGGGGTCGTTATAGGCCTGCTGGTATGGGGGCATCGAGTAATAGAGACTATTGGAAATAATATCACTGAACTCTCATCTTCTAGAGGGTTTGCAGCATCACTAGCAACCGCATTTACTGTCTTACTTTCTTCACATTTTGGCTATCCTATTTCAACAACTCATACATTAGTTGGCGCGATTTTAGGAGTCGGATTTGCTCGCGGCATTGAATCGCTGAATGTTAGAATGATACGATCGATTTTATTATCATGGACTATCACTTTTCCGGCAGGCGGTGTAATAGCCTTATTTTTTTACATTATTTTAAAATATACTCTTAGCTCTCTTTTAGTTTTTTAAATTTGCTGCCACAGTCTTTAACAACTCACCTCAAATCATCGCGTCTTCAGTATGCCAATCAATAAGATCGATATTATGCTCTTGAAGAAATTTGTTTGTTCTACTAAATGGTTTAGAACCAAAAAATCCCCGATAAGCTGATAAAGGAGAAGGGTGGGCAGCTTCTATGAGGCAATGTTTTTTGCCATCAATTAATGCTTTTTTCATCTGCGCGTGTTTACCAAAAAGCAAAAAAACTATCGGTTGCTCACGCGCTGATAAAGCACTAATCACTTGATCAGTAAAGAACTCCCATCCTTGTTGGGCGTGTGATGCAGGCTCAGCATCTCGTACTGTCAATGTTGTATTTAACAGTAACACCCCCTGTTTCGCCCAAGATTCAAGTGAGCCATGACTGGGTTTTACTATCTTCAGGTCAGATTCTAACTCTTTGAAGATATTAACTAATGAAGGGGGGGGAGCAACCCCTTTAGGCACAGAAAAACAAAGGCCTTCTGCTTGACCCGGACCATGATAAGGATCTTGACCTATAATAACACATTTAACTTTGTTAAAGGGAGTGAGCTGTAAAGCTCTAAAGACTTGGTTCATTTTGGGATAAATAATGTAACCTTTTTCTTGTTCTTCTTTTAAAAAAGCTCGAAGATTATTCATCATTGGGGTATCAAAGATTGGTCCAAGGACAGCTTGCCAACTTTGGTCTAGAGGGTTTTTATTGTTGATCATAAAAAAATAAGTGATGAATTGAACTTTTATAAGCTAAAAGCTAGCTTTATTAAAAATAAGTCTTTCACTTTCTCCTTATATTATTTTTCTTTGTTTATTAAAAGATAGACTTTTAGACTACGGCTAAATCGATAAAAGTCTCGGCTCATAGACAAGAATTATCACATTACCGATTGCTTATGAAAAGGTTTTTTTATTATTTTAAACTTTATGTAACAAAGCTTTTCTAAACACTTTTGATCTGTAATAAAATATTTTGCATCAGAATATAAGGGCTGGAATAATTATTTTTATTAATAATAAAAATTTGATGTCTGCAGAAATTTTTTTTAGGTTGTGCTTATCTTAAATAGTAGGGATTTCATAGTAGAGGAAACAATGTTAACTCAATCTCAAGTAGACCTTTTAGAGACTTTTATTGGTCCAAATGGGATTTACTCTGAATCCGTCATGGAGTCCAAGTGCATTAATAGAGGAACAAAAATTTTATATTTAGAACGGGCGATTAATGAAGAATGCTTTACCTTTTTAAACTCGTTAGACTTACTTTATGCTGAACAGTCAGATCAATATCGAGATCTGGTTATCAATTTAAAACATATTAACGATCTGTGCTTTAATAATGACATGATTTATGTGACGCCATATACCCGTACCTCTAAAAAAACATTAAAGCATTTTTTTAGTTTTTTTGACTCGATGAACATTGATGATTTTCAAGATAAAATTAAGAGTCTTGTCAATGATATTATTGCTAATTTACTACAAAAAGATACCGCTTCTCTTTTAGAAGAAAAAGAAGCTCGCATGAAAATAGAAGCTGAACTTTCTCCTAACAATCATTGGAGAAATTTAGCGGATTTTTTACCACCAGATCAAAAAGAAAGAACTCAACACAATGATCAGCATTTACAGACCACAGAAAGCACAACTATGACTTTAAGAAGAGGTGTTGTCGGTATAAGCTTATTCGCCTCACCCTTTATGTTATTTTCGATCTATAATCAACAACGAAGACTGGCCTTACATTCCGAAAGAATCCAAAATGAATATCGAACAGAAGCTAATATGTTATTCCAATATAGAAATGATACTCTCCCCCCAACAATTTATCCGTTTGAACAATTACGACAATCTTATCGATCTGAAACGCTCTCAGTAACTGAGCATCAGTCTGATTTATCATCTACTGAGCGCAGTTTAAATAACAATGAAGATCCCTCCAATACAGTCAGTGATCTTGAACTTAATGATGAATTATCCTTTCATCTTTTGAGGTAACTCCCCTAAAGTATTTAGGCCAGTTCTAATGTTAAATCGAAACCAGTATACTTGCGCATGTTAATAGCACCCAATTCTTTAAAGAGAAGATATTGTCCTTTTATCCCCAATAAAGTATCAATAAAAGTTGGATTTTTTTCGAGATTAATCGTCGTAGGCTTCTTCAAAAAAGCTGTTACAGGATAAATCATGTCAACAAATTCTAAGGGTTCAATGTGTATTGGTATTTTTTTCAGATCAGCAACTTCTTGAACACGCATTTGAGTTTTTTGCGCTAAAAGCAATCTGTCTTCAACGTGTTCAATATCTCCCATAATTAATTTTCGCCAAGCAGTCTGATCACTCAAATCCTCAGCGAGAAGGACTTCTAATAAACCTGCGTGGTAACGCGATTGAGTTCTAGCTAATGGAACAGCCCAGACAGCGCCCTGATCAATCCAGCGTGTTGGTAATTGAGTTAACCTCGTGATTCCGATTTTTGGGTGGGAAGTCAATGAAAGATAGATGACATGCGATTGCATACAATTCATTAAGCCCCATTGAGGTTCTCGACATGTTCCTAAATGGAAATGACATAACTCAGGCTTCACAATGCATAAGTCGCAACATGCTAATCGTTGGGAGCAAAGATAACAGTAACCTTGTATGATTTTTTTTTGGCTACGTGAGCAACCAATACAAACGCGAGAACCATTCCAGCTGAAAGATACTGTTTGATCAATCCACAGATTGAGTGATTGTAAATAATAGGGGTGTTCATAGTTAACATGATTGTTAATGATGTTAGCTTGAAGTTTTTTGACAATCATAAGGTTTTCAGATACTTATGTGGCTATGGGTGGACTCGAACCACCGACCCCAGCATTATGAGTGCTGTGCTCTAACCGGCTGAGCTACATAGCCAATCTTTTGAAACATTATGCCTAATCTTAGAGGTATTGTCTAGATTATCGCTGCATAATTTTTATCTGTTTGATAAAATATTCATGAGTTGCAATTCTCTGTCTAAGGTGGCTCTTATTTTTTTATTGCCCACTGCAATGAACTGTCATGGCCTGCAATCAAAAAACCTTTGTTATCCCACTGCTGCATGCTCCATTCACTAGAGTATAGATTACCGTGTTGTACTATTGATGGTAACTGGTGCCATGGGAAATTTGGGGCTAATTTGTGTAAGTAATCATAAGCGGCTTCACCCTCGTACAAACATCCTTGTAGATCCAGACTAACAGCCTCATCTTGATAGACTAAAACAATCGGTTTGGACAATAAAGGATAGATACACATTGTATAATGGTTTGGTGTGTATTGTTGATATTTAAATCTAAATTTATTGACTTGTTTTTGCGCATCAAAAGTAATATGACCATGTTGTACAATGCTTTGAGGCTCAAGTGGCTGTTGATTTAACTCATGCTCATGATTGAAACAACCAGTTAACAAACAGCCCAAGCTCATAAAAAAATAGTGTAATATAAGATTTCTTTTATTTTTAACCATAAAAAACAATAAGTTAATTTTTGTAAAAAATTAATTATACTTCGTTTTTATTTAAAATGGAATATTATGTGTTAAATCTAAAGACCATAACATCTCCATCTTCAACAACATAGGTTTTGCCTTCTAAACGCCATTTACCGGCATTTTTTGCACCCAGTTCCCCGCCATAATGAATATAATCATTGTAACCAATCACCTCTGCTCGAATAAATCCTTTTTCAAAGTCAGTATGAATTTCTCCTGCAGCTTGTGGAGCTTTTGTATCTTTTTTAATAGTCCAGGCCCGAACTTCTTTTTCCCCAGCGGTAAAGAATGTTTGTAGATTAAGCATTTCATAGGTTTTGCGGATCAAACGATGCAAACCCGGTTCTTCTGCATGTAAACTGGATAAAAAATCTTTTTGATCTTCCGAATCTAAACAAGCGATTTCAGCTTCTAAAGCTGCATTAAGAACTAAGCTCTCTGCACCATTTTGTTTAGCAAAAGATTGTAACTGCTCAACCCAAGGATTTAAAGAATCATAATTATCATCTTGAGTATTAGCTATATAAAGCAATGGCTTGGCTGTAATAAACGTTGAATATAATGGTGCTAATTCATGAGTTCTAATGGGTAAGTTTTGTTCTAAGTGAGTGAGTAAAGCCTTTAAGTGCTCAACCTCTAACATAACGTCTTTATTACCTGATTTAGCTAATTTACGTTTTTTCTCCAGCATTTTTTCGATCGCTTCCATATCACTCAAAATCAGTTCTTGTTCAATAATTTTGGCATCTCTGACAGGATTGACTGAGCCACAAACATGTGTAATATCCGGATCATCAAAACAACGAATAATATGACAAATCGCATGAGTTTCACGGATATTGTGTAAAAATTGATTCCCCAATCCTTCTCCTTTTGAAGCTCCCTCAACAAGACCGGCAATATCAACAAACTGAATCATTGTTTCAATAATTTTTAACGGTTTACAAAGTTGTGAAATTTTCTGCAAACGTGGATCAGGAACAACAACTAATCCAATATTCGGCTCAATTGTACAAAATGGATAATTTTGCGCTTCTATTCCTAACTTAGTAAGGGCATTAAATAATGTTGATTTCCCCACATTTGGCAAACCAACCAATCCACAACTTAAACTCATATCTTTTTTATCCTAATTAAATCAAACCTAATTGTAATTTTGCAGCTTCTGTCATCATATCGTGTCTCCATGGTGGATCAAAAACAACATCAACATGGGCATCATAAACATTTTTAAAGCTTTTGCATACACGCTCAACATCTTGTGCTAAAATTGGCCCCATTCCACAGCCTGGAGCTGTCAGCGTCATTGTCATTTTAAGAAAAATTCCTTTCTCATGATTTTGTATTTCACAATCATAAATCAATCCTAAGTCTACAATGTTAACGGGGATTTCAGGATCATAAATGTTACGCAATGCTGTCATAACATCTCCTTCTGTCAAAGAGCCATTTTCATTGTTAATAGCCGGTACTGAAAAATCATACCCGACAGCATCAGCATCGTGTCCATACAAACGGACAAGATTGCCATTCACAAATAATGTTAATGAATGACCTAATGCTTGTGTAATTTGGACAGGCATGCCTTCAGGTAACACAATCGGTGTTCCTGCAGGAATTAACACTCCTTCCACATCTCGAGATAAAATAGCGGTTTTAGATTGCTGAACCATGATTAGCCTCATGTTTTTTTATCATCAAGTCAAGAGCATGCCAAGCTAATGTGGCGCATTTAACGCGTGATGGGTACTGTTGCACGCCTTTTAAAATAGCAATTTTTTCTAAAATTTCTTCATATTCACGATCAAATGCTTTATTCTGCACAATCATTTGATGAAAGTTATTAAATAATACCCGAATCTCTGTAAATGTCCGGCCTTGCATGATTTCTAACATTAAGGAAGTTGATGCCATTGAAATAGCACAGCCCTGGCCTTCAAAACTGATGTTTTTGACCATTCCGTCCTTAACATCTGCATATAAATGCACTTTATCTCCACATAACGGATTAAAAGCCTCTTCATCACACGTATAACACTCTGGTTTAAAAAAAAATCTTGGCTTTCTGCCGTGATCAATAATAATTTCTTGATATAAAGCCATTAAATCAGACATTAAAAAACTCCTCTGCTTTACGTAAAGCTTCTGCGCAGTATCGAATTTCATCTAACGTGTTATACAAGCTAAATGAAAACCGTATGGTTGCAGATTTTCCTAAGGCTTCAAGCAAAGGCATCGTACAATGATGTCCAGCTCTAGCGCAAATACCATGCATACTATCAAGATAAGTAGATAAATCATGAGCATGTATTTTAGGATGGCTGAATGAAAAAATAGCAGCACGATGTGCATTTTGAGAGGCTAAAAGCTCATAATCACCTAAATTTCTAAATTGCTCTAATCCATAACGCACAAGACTATCATAATAATCATAAGCTTCTTCTCGATCCAGCTTCTTTAAGTACTCAAGTGCGGCAGCAAAACCAACAACGCCTTCAATATTCGGTGTTCCAGCTTCAAAACGAGCAGGGCCTGTTAAAAAAAGACTATGATCCCGGGTAACATATTGAATCATTCCTCCACCTGTTTGATAACAGGGCAATGATTCCAAAAATTCTGAAGTTGTCACTAAACAACCAACACCACTAGGGCCATACATTTTATGACTAGAGCAAACAAGCGCATCAGCGTGTAGGGCTTTTAATGAAACTGAATCTAAAAAACTTTGGCAACAATCAGCAATTGTCGTAGCTTGATATTCTTTAGCAATTCTAAAAAACTTACCTAAATCTTGTTTAGTGCCTAATGTATTTGAAACTGCTAATAAAGAAACAATTTTAATATGATGAAGTTTGAATATCTGACGAAAATGATCTTCATCAATAACACCATCGTTGGTGATATTTAACCAATAAATGTTCAATCCATAACGGGCTGCAGCTTGCTGCCATGGAACAATATTAGCATGATGCTCTAACAATGAAAGCAGTATGCCTTCTCCTGGCTGGAGCTTTTGACATAAAGAGTGAGCCAATAAATTTAATGTCTCTGTCGCTGAACGGCAAAACACGACACCATCAGGATTAGCATGGAAATAATGAGCAACAAGAGAGCGAGCTTGCTCAAACACCTCAGTAGCTTGTTCACTTAAGCGATAGGCACCGCGATGAATATTAGCGTTGTGAAGCCGATAATGATCGCTGACAGCTTGAATAACACTGTAAGGCTTCTGGGTTGTAGATGCGCTATCAGCATAACAAAAAGGATGGTAAGGTGGGCGATCTATTAATGGAAAATCGTTTCTAATATTAAAGATCATAAGCGTTAATCCAATAAAAGTTGAAGGCTGTGAATAAATAATTCTCTCAAATTAAAAGGGACTTTTTTAGAACAATGGCCTAAAATTTCTTGAGCAAATGATTCTATTAACATCACTTTAGCTTCAATTAAAGGGATTCCCCTAGATTGTAAATAAAAAAGAGCTTGATCATCCAATGATCCCAAAGTTACGCCATGAGAACAAGCAAGATCATCAAACTCTATATCTAATTCTGGCTGTGCTATAACGGACGCCTTATCAGACAACATCAAATTATGATTTAAATAATCCGCCTGCACTTCTTTGGCCCCAGGATGGACTGTAATTAATCCATGAACAAATGTTTTTGATGGACCTTGAGCAATCGTTCTAACAACCATTTTTGATGCTGTATGAGCGCCTCTATGCTCTACACACGGCTCAAACCCGCGATAGTCTTGTTTATTGGTAAGAATCAATCCATGCACATCAGAGCGAGCATGGTGATGTAATTGCACGGCTAAAGACTGATAATGAAAGCTCCCTTTTAAGACAGCATAAAAAGCATCAAATTGTGCATACTCTAGAACTTCACACTCAACAATACTTGTGATAGGAGCACTTTGTAGCGTATAAGATAAAACTGTTAATTTCAAATGAGCATGTTTTTCTACGGTAATTTTACTTTTCAGATCAGCCCATTGATTGCCGGATAGTTCTGAAACATGAAGCATCAGTTCTACAGTTTCACCTTCAGTAATGGTTAAATTAACTGAGAGATGTACGCGCCCACTCACCAGATCTGGTGATAATGTTAGACTATAGCATCCAGAAGAAAGGCGTTGTTTCAATTCATGCGATTGACCCTTTGCAAAATCACCCCATTGATTATTACAAGAAGCTTGAATACATTTGTTTAAATTAATCCAGCCAGGAACTTCTGTGCCAACCCATGGTTCATTAGAAAGGGGCTCATTGACTGGTAATTTGTCTATAGGAATATATTTTAAAGAAACTTGAGGAGGTGTATTCATAAGAAATTAATCTGCCTATGCAAGGAAATATTTATAACCATGTTCTTCTAGAAGATGCGCAATCCCCATATCGCCTGTACAACTAATTTTGCCTTTTGCAAAGATATGAATAACATCTGGTTGAAGATATTCGAGTAACCGCTGATAATGCGTGATCACTAAAAAAATTCGTTTACTATCGCGTAATGATTGAATGACTTCTGCAATCATCCGTAAAGCATCAATATCTAAACCAGAATCAGTTTCGTCAAGAATAATCAACTGAGGATCGACTAAAAGAAGCTGTAATAACTCACAACGTTTTTTTTCACCACCACTGAACCCATCATTAAAGGAGCGGTATAAGAAGCTTTCATCGAGCCCAACGGTTTTAATATGTTGTTTTGCTAAGCGAATAAAATCTACAGCATCGATCTCGGGTAACTTGTGTGCAACACGATGTGCATTAACAGATGTTTTTAAAAAACTTAATAGACTTACACCAGGTATTTCTAACGGATATTGAAACGCTAAAAATAAGCCTTGTTGTGCTCGTTCATGAACAGGTAAACTCAGTAAGTCTTGTTGATTTAAATAAGCATGACCTTGTGTTATTGTGTAACTAGGGTGTCCCGCTATTGCTTGCGCTAATGTACTTTTACCGCTTCCATTAGGGCCCATCAAGACATGCATTTCACCTTCTTTGAGGGTTAAATTAAAGTCTTCAATAATTTTTATATCTTGAATACTAATTGATAAATTTTTAATAACAAACATAATGCCCTCTAACCAACACTGCCTTCTAATGATACTTGGAGTAATTTTTGTGCTTCCACAGCAAACTCTAATGGTAGCTCTTTAAAGACTTCTTTACAAAAGCCATTAACGATCATAGAAATGGCTTGTTCTTCATTAATACCTCGCTGCGCTAGATAAAACAGCTGTTCTTGTGAAATTTTTGACGTTGTGGCTTCATGTTCAACTTTAGCATCAGCACGAGATGACTCTAAACGAGGATATGTTTTTGCAACACACTGCGATCCTAACAAGAGTGAATCACATTCAGTAAAATTACGAGCACCTTGTGCGGTTGGGGCAATATAAACTAATCCTCGATAAGTATTATGTCCAAAGGAAGCAGAGATTCCCTTAGAAATAATAGTGCTTTTCGTCCGCTGACCAAGATGAATCATTTTTGTTCCTGTGTCAGCTCGTTGATGTCCACGCGCTAATGCCACTGAATAAAACTCTCCAACACTATCATCACCTTTTAAAATGACAGAAGGATATTTCCATGTAATAGCTGAACCAGTTTCTACTTGTGTCCAAGATATCTTAGATTTTTTTCCAGCACACAAGCCTCTTTTAGTGACAAAATTAAAAATTCCTCCAACGCCATGCTCATCTCCAGGATACCAATTTTGCACGGTAGAATATTTAATTTGTGCGTCTTGATGAGCAACTAGTTCAACAACAGCAGCGTGAAGTTGATTATTATCACGACGAGGTGCACTACATCCTTCTAAATAACTCACATAACTACCTTCGTCAGCAATAATTAATGTTCGTTCAAATTGACCTGTGTTCATAGCATTGATACGAAAATAGGTAGATAATTCCATTGGACAACGAACGCCTTTAGGTATGTAACAAAAAGAGCCATCCGAGAAAACAGCCGAATTTAATGTTGCAAAAAAGTTATCTCCAATAGGAACAACAGTGCCTAAATACTGCTCAATAAGTTCAGGATGTTCCTGTACTGCTTCAGAAAAAGAGCAAAAAATAACTCCTGCTTTTTTCAAAGTATCTTTGAAGGTTGTCGCAATAGAGACACTATCAAAAACCGCATCAACAGCTACTCCAGCTAGAATCGCCCTTTCATGAAGTGGAATCCCTAATTTTTCATATGTCTCCAAGAGCTTTGGGTCAACGTCTTCAAGAGACTTTGGGCCATCTGCTGTTTTGGGTGCAGAGAAATAACTTAATGCCTGATAATCGATAGGATCATAATGGAATGCACCCCAATGAGGCTCTTTGGCATTACGCCAGGCGTCTAAGGCTTTTAATCGCCAATTCAAAAGAAAAGCGGGTTCTTTTTTACGCTTAGAAAGAGCTCTTACGACATTTTCATCAAGACCTGGTGCAAAGGTTTCTGTATCAATGAATGTTTCCCAGCCTGCTTCATAAGAAGCCTCGATCACTTTATCTAGATGAGAATTTTTAGACATGAATCCAACCTTTTGACATTGATAAAACGTATTATGACACTCGGTGTTCATGATGCCATGTTGAGAGAGAGACCTCAAGACTTAATTAATTTTTATGAAAAAGCATGGCTACTTTATCCCATGATTCCTCAACAAAAAGAGGCCAGTTTTTTAATACAAGATTAAAAAGATCTTCGAAAAGTCTTTCATCCTTCAAGCTAGGACGATTTAAGACATAATCAGCAACTTTATCTTTATGACCCGGATGGCCAATACCTACTCGTATACGTTTGTACTGATCAGTACCTAAATGCTGATGTATACTTCTTAGGCCATTATGCCCGCCATGCCCTCCAGAGACTTTAAAGCGTAGCTGGCCTGCGGCAAAATCAAGCTCATCATGAATAACAATTAAATCAGTCGGCTGTATTTTATAAAAATGAAGATATTGTGCAATACAATATCCACTTTCATTCATATACGATTGAGGAATGACAAGATGAATTTTTTTGCCTGAAACAGATATAACGGCCGATCGGCATTTTGTTTTTGCGTGCAATAAAAGCTCAACATTGAAATAAATCGCTATATTTTCAATAAGTTGAGCTCCTATATTATGACGATGATCTTTGTATTGTTGCCCAGGATTACCTAGGCCGACAAAACATAATAGATTACTCATGAAGACTTTTATTCAGCAATGTATTATTCTTTAACAGCGTGAATAGCTGCAATTGATAAATTATGATCTTTTCCAAGCATTAAATCATAGCTTTCAACACCTGCTGGTAATGTCAGATCTGATAAATGCAAGATTTGCTCGATATCCAATTCAGCTAAATCAACAACAATTTGTGATGGAATATTGACTGATAAACAACGAACACGAATCACTTTCATCGAAAGAGACAGTGCGCCGCCTTTTTTAACACCGACAGCTTTATCTGCATTAATGAATTCTAAAGGAATTTCGGCAAGAACAACATCTTCAGAAGAAAGGGCCTGTAGTTCTAAATGCATCACTTTGTTTTTATAAACATGACGTTGCAAATTTTTAATCAAAACTTTATAAGCTTCGCCATCTACATCAAGACTAATAAGGTTGCTAAAGCAGCTTTTATCTTTAATAAGACGTAATAAATGTCTGTGCTCAAATTGTAGAGAAACAGGCTCAAAGCTTTTGCCATAAAGAATACCAGGGATAGTTTCTTCTTTACGTAGGCGGCGGCTCGCACCTTTCCCCACATCTAAACGCTTTTTAGCGCTAAGGGATAGTTCGGTCATAATAAACTCCAAGAAACAAATTCGCGACCAAATTTGTTGATTTTATAAAAATAAATTGAACCAATCACATATGTGATAAGTTGGCTCATATAGTAGCATAATGTGCATCAATAAAGCTACTTTTGGTCAATATTTGATTTGCGCGTACTTAAGAGTAAAATATGTGACATTCACCTGCCACTCAATTGGACAAGCAATCCTAATGGGAGCTTCTTCTTGCGCCAATCCATCAATTGATGCCTATGATATAAATAAGCAGATCAACCGGCTCAAGATCAATAGCATGCTCTTTGCCTGGGTATTCAATATTTTTTTCTTACTGAGAAGCCATAAGGAATATAATAACCGACTATCGGAATAAGTCTTTCCGTATAAGAAAATTTATCATTTATTTGATCAAAATAACTCAGTGGAATTTATCAACTATCTTTTCTATAGTGATATTACTATTATTTTTCCAGTAACATATTATATATGATAATCCCAGAAAAAATTATTTACCAAGCTCATGCTAAAGCTATCGGTGGCAGAGATGGTCATGTATCAACATTAGACGGCCAATTTTCAATGGCTCTAGCACGCCCTAAAGAAATGAGCGGCTCTGGAGAAGGCTGTAACCCAGAACAGTTATTTGCTGCAGGCTATAGCGCTTGTTTTTTAGGGGCAATGAGATTTGTTGCACACAATTATCAGGTTGTTCTTCCAGAAACATTGTCTGTAGAAGCGATTGTGGGATTTGGCCCGATTCCCGAAGGGTTTGGTCTTCATGTTGAATTAAGAATTGCAGCACCTGGTATTGATCACGACACACTCACCTCAATCGTTGAGCATGCCCACCGTGTCTGCCCTTACTCAAATGCAACGCGTAATAATATTGAGGTAAAACTTGTTATCTAAATACTCTGCCCACGAGGAACGAAAACATATCCGTTGCTCGTGTCTTGTTCTTGTTGGATAACTGGTGCTGCCAACTTTTTAGCTTCTTCAATTTCAGCCGATGGTTGTTCATCTGGAGAAGCTATGGAGAGAATATGAGGTAAAAAAAATAGTTCTCGTTCAAAAGGGATGATTTGAGTACGCCCAGGCCATATCCAGCTCATCATGCTTTTAATAAGAGTTTGTAAAATGACAGCCGCTTTATAAAAAATTTGGTAAAATTTTTCTAACCATGTTTTATTTTGTTGTTTTGCTCTTAAAGTCTGTTGATCAATCGTGAATATAGTAGAAAATGTATCTAAATCTGATTGCTCTTTAAAATGCCAATTAACATCTGTTAACTGTACGACAGGATAATCGTTTTTTAATCCTATCTGCGCGCGTGACTCAACAAAAAAATTACAGGGAATGTTCAAATTTTTATTCATATCCTCAATAAAATTGAAGCGCTCTATATTGACATACTCAACATGAAATCTGTCCAGAATCTTGAAAAAACAAAAGCGTCCTCGCTCGCAGGGGGATTTGAATATAAGAGGTGACTTGTCAACATCGTGATAAAAGTGAGTACTCCAAAAAAGAGATAATCCTGCCGCATCATTTGCAAATCCGCCCTGGTTAAAATGAGTCATCATAAATTTTTGTAGTCTACGATCTAACGCATCGTGTGCATAATCAAGATCTTCATCTCTATAATGAGGGGCGTATTTCTGTTCAAAGATACTTATTGAATTTGCTGTTAATGAATGAGTTGTTCTATCAAATAAGTCATGCTGCTCTTTGTTTTTGACACTAATAAAATGGGATCGATGAAAATCCCTTCTTGTTAGATCTAAAGCGTAATTATCATTTTTTAATCGTTCACTATATCTGAAAAAAGATATTACATGAGGGTCATAATGAGGAAAAGCTTGATTGGCTTCATCTTCAAAAGGAGAGCGTATTTTATTATAGTTTTCTATAAATTCTTGGCTGATTTTTAAAATAGGCATGCTTAAATCTTATTCCTAGCTATTAAGAACAATGTTCAATACTGACATATTACCTTTATTTAAAGAAAAGTCAATCTGTTGATCTTAATAATCAGCACGCTATCGAATAATAATTAGAAACCAAATGGCATTTTACCCTTCAGCATGTTCATCATATTAGCCATTTTTCCTTTATTCTTCACAAGCTTGAGCATTTCACTAGTTTGTTTAAGCTGCTTAATTAAATGATTTAAATCAGCAATTGTTAATCCAGAACCTCTAGAGATCCGTGCCTTTCGTGCCCCTTCTTGCAATAAGTAAGGGTATTTACGCTCTTTAGGGGTCATAGAATCAATAAGTGCTATAGATTTTTTCATCGCTTTGTTTGCATCATTTTCTGATACATGTCCCGCTAAACTACCCATGCCTGGAATTTGTTGCATCATCCCTTTAAGACCACCAGCACCAGAAAGCATTTGACTGACTTGTTCTAATTGCAGCCTCATATCTTCAAAATTAAAGGCGTCTTTTTGCATCATGCTTTCTTGCATTTTTTGTGCTTTCGCTTTATCGATACTTTGCTCTATCTGGTCGATAAGCGACAGAATATCTCCCATCCCCAAAATACGCTGCGCTATACGCTCTGGATAAAACACAGTGAAGTTGGCTGGAATATCAACTTGCTCACCCATCGAAATAAACTTGATCGGAAGATTTAAAAGAGTTTTCAACCCTAAAATAGCCCCTGCACGGGTATCACTATCAAGTTTTGTGACGATAACGCCACTTATGGTGACAGTTTCATTAAATTTTTTTGCAACATTCAACGATTCTTGGCCAGCCATACTATCAAGCACATACAGCGTTTCGTGAGGTTGCGCATGCTGGGCCACGGTTTTAAGTTCAGTCATCATTTCAGCATCAATTTGTGTGCGACCAGCAGTATCAATAATTAAAATATCATAAAATTTTGAACGTTTTAAAGCTTCATCAAGAATAACCAAAACGTCTTGTTGGGTTAAATCTCCACAATACTCCACTCCAACTTTTTTAGCTAAAATAGCCAGCTGCTCTCGCGCAGCGGGACGATAGACATCTAAACTAACGACTAAAACGCTTTTCTTTTGTTTCGCACAATGTAACGCCAACTTGGCAATCGTAGTTGTTTTTCCGCTTCCCTGCAAACCAGCTACTAAAATTTTTGTAGGATGGTGTTTTAGGGTCAAACCTTGTTCATCATGTTTTAACAATTCAATTAATCTATGGTTTAATATTTTAACAAAAGCCTGTTGTGCATTCAGATGCTTAGGATAAGCTTCTCCAATAACATCAGCTCGAATATTGCTTAAAAAATCCTGCACCACTTCAAAAGGAACATCTGCTTGAAGCAACCCATCTTCAATATCAACAAGTAATGTATCGATTTGACTAGCAGATAAGCGTTTAGTAGTAATTCTTTCATAAAGAGAAGCGATTTTTTGAGATAACAGATTAAACATAGTCAATGATTTTTACAAACGGATTAAGTTGTTATAATAGTACAGCGCTAACGCATAGATGCAAAGTGTTTTACCCATTTTTTTATCTATGATGATGTCAGCTCTTTCCTTCGGTACACTATTAAGTTAGCGAGGCGATTATCCTGAAAGCATGTTATGAATAGACAAGTGATGAATGCACCTGTACTCAATTAAGTTTGTCATAACGTTTCCGAATAGACAGAAAATTGGGCTATGATTAAAGTGCATAACACATATTCTGTGTAAGTAATTTTCTTTTTTCAATCGGGTTTTATATGCATTATTTTATTATGATTTTATTATTAATTGCTGCATCAGCTTTTTTTTCAGCTACTGAAGCAGCTCTTATGCGTTTAAATCGATATAAAGTACAAGCAGATGCGACACATAACAGTTTAGCAAAATTAACGGAAGGATTACTGGAGCGTCTGGATAAAATATTAACTGTGATTCTTCTGGGCAATACTTTTGCGAATATTATGACAGGAACGCTGCTCGTTCATTTACTCGAGGAGATTGACGCATCTGAACAAATAACTTACTTAGCACCAATCATTTTGACAATAGTCATTTTACTTTTTGCTGAAGTCATGCCAAAAACAATGGCTACGATCAAACCAACATTATTTGCTTATGCTTGTGCCCCTGTGATCTGGCTGATCTCTATTCTTTTAACTCCTGTAACCATGATCATCAATGCCATTAATAATAAAATAATTGCTGTTTTTGGAATGAATCATGCACAATCCCAGGAAATAATATCATTTTCTGAGTATAAGATGATGGTTTCTGAGGGGATGAAACACCAGAAGCAATCCCATCATCGAATGATGATGGGTGTTTTGGAGCTCCATGAAATCACAGTGAACGATATTATGCTCACCCGATCCAAAATTCAAGTTCTTGACATGAGTGATACTGAAGAGATTATTCTAAAAGAAATTATCAGTTGCGCCCATTCTAGACTGCCTGTTATTGAGGGAGATATTGAAAATATTTTAGGGATAGTTAATATTCGTGAATGCATTCATATGATCTTGACAAATAAATTTACTAAAGAGTCTTTACGCTCACTCATTCAAGAAGCTTATTTTATTCCAGAAAAAACTCCTTTACACACTCAATTTATGCGCTTTCAACAAATGCAAAAGAAAATGGCTTTGATTCTAAATGAATATGGTCATTTACAAGGATTGGTAACATTAAGTGATATTATGGATGAGATATGGGTTGCTGATATACAACTACAAGATATAGCGCAAGAGCATGAAGTGATCCGTTTATCTGAACACGCTTGGATTTTTCCTGGGCATTTACCCGTGCATACATTAAAACGTCTTTTAGGTTGGAGTATATCAACACGCGATGCTTCTACGATTGGGGGAGCTTTGATAGCATACATGGAATGTTTGCCTCAACCGGGCACAAGTATTTTATTAAACGGTATTATTTATGAAATATTACAGATTTCTAAGAATACAATCGTCAAAATTAAAGGAATAAGCTTAGAGCATTACAACCAAGAAAAGCAGGGCTAGCTGCTTTTCTTGGCGTTCTCAAATCAATGCTGCTCAGTATTTGCTGACTGAATCAACATAGAAAATTTTAATCTATTATTCACTTTATCGATTTGTGTCAGCTTCACATCTAAGCGTTGTCCAATACGAATCTTTGTAGGCAATTCAAGTTCAGTGAATGGACATTCGGAGATATGAACAAGTCCATCTTTACCACCCAATGTACTGATAACAAATCCAAATTCTAAGATTTTGGTCACTTGCCCAACATAAACATTGTTAATTGCTAACGGTTCAACTATTTGCTTTAGTAGCTCTTTAGCTTTTTCAGCTTGTTCTTTGACTGAAGAAATAATATTAACAGAACCATCATCACTTAATTCAAATGTTGCTCCTGAAAGCTCGGTAAGCAATTTAACTGTTGATCCACCTTTACCAATAACTTCACGAACCTGCTCTGGTTTAATCTTAACAAGATCAATACGAGGTGCATTTGCTGCTACTTCAGCTCTAACATTGCCCAGTGTGTTATTCATAATTTCAAGAATATGCAACCGACCCACCTGTGCTTGTGCCAAAGCTTGCTTCATGACTGCTGCACTTATACCTTCGATCTTAATATCCATCTGTAAGGCAGTAATACCAAGCGCTGTGCCAGCAACTTTAAAGTCCATATCTCCCAAGAAATCTTCATCTCCTAGAATATCAGTTAAGACTATGTGTGTTGAATCTTCTTGAATCAAGCCCATAGCAATACCAGCTACAGGAGCCGATACAGGCACACCTGCATCCATTAAAGCTAAAGAAGACGCACAAACTGTGGCCATGGAGCTTGAACCATTTGATTCCAAAATCTCTGAAACCAGTCTCAAGACATAAGGACATTGATCTTGGCTGGGAAGAACCGCTTCAAGAGCACGTCGAGCTAGACGGCCATGCCCAATTTCACGGCGCTTTGGACTACCAACTTGTCCTACTTCTCCCACAGAATATGGGGGAAAATTGTAATGCAACATGAACCAATCTCGTTGCTCTTTAGCCTCGTAAGATTCAATCAGTTGAGCATCACGCCCAGTTCCTAATACCAAAGAAGTTAAAGATTGTGTTTCGCCTCTAGTAAACAGAGAAGAGCCATGCGAAGCAGGTAAAACCCCTACATGACAACTGATAGGACGAATTTGCTCAAAAGTACGGCCATCAACACGACGTTGATGTTTTAACATACCTTGACGAACCACTTTCTTTTCCCAGTCAGCAAGATGTGTTGGCAAATAAGCGATCTGCTGTTCAGTCAATTCAGGGTTATGCTCCAAATAAGCCGTCTTAATAAGCTGAAGTTGATTTTTCATAAAAGCACTACGCAAGGCTTTATCTTGAGTGGATAATAAACCATCCCAATAAGAAGCTTCATATGGCGCAACGAACTCATCAAAGTCCGGCAATTGAACTGTCGCTGGCGGTTGAATGTTTTGTGATCCACCACCAACATCTTGAGCAAATGCTTCAATGCCTGCAATAACTTCCCCAATATGATGCTGAGCAAATTCTAAACCGGCAATCATCACTTCTTCTGAAAGCTCAGCTGCTGAAGACTCAACCATAAGTAACGAATCTTTAGTGCCTGCTACAATCAAATCTAATTTCGCTTTTGGAGCCACTACTGGGTTTAAAACAAATTGATTATTAACATAACCAACTCTTACTGCCCCTAAAGTATTATTCACTGGCAAGCCCGAAATTTTTAGGGCGGCTGCAGCACCGATCATGGCAACGACATCTGGCTCTACTGAAGCATCCGCTGACAGCAAGGTTGCAACGATTTGTACTTCATCGGTATACCAGGCTGGAAATAACGGACGAATAGGTCTATCAATTAATCGAGATATCAATATTTCAGATTCAGATGGAGGTCCTTCACGGCGCTTAAATCCGGTTGGAACACGACCATAAGCATAAGCTTTTGATTGATAATGTACAGAAAGGGGGAAAAAATCCCTTGCTTCCTTGGAAGATTGAGCAACTAGTGTCACAAGAACCATAGTGTTGCCCATGCGCGCAACAACAGAAGATGTTGCTTGACGCGCCATCAATCCTGTCTGAAGTGAAATCTGATGATCACCGAGTTGGAATGTTTTTTCAACCACTGCCACGTTATTGTCCTTAAGAATCTAGAGTGAATGCCAAAAATGATCTTATTTAATATCACGCAGTTCAAGGGCTTTCAGCAGTTGCTGATACGCTGAAAGTTCGCGTCCTTTGAAATACTTCATTAATTTTTTACGCTGAGATACAAGCTTTTTTAAACCGTAAGCAGTATGAAAATCATGACGATGGCTTTTTAAATGCTCTGTAAGATGACGAATACGAGCTGTTAACAATGCGATTTGAACCGGTGATGAGCCAGTGTCGCCTGCAAACAATTGATACTGTTCTATTATTTGGGCCTTAGCTACTTGAGCAACTGACATAGGAGTATTCCTCTATTTATAAATAAGTTACAATTTGAAAAGCTATTATAACAACAAAATTTCCATAATAATACACTTTTATCTCACGATAATCGGGGTGTTGTCACTCTGAGACGATTAATTTTAGAGAATCGCAAAAGAGTTGTCGCATGAAGAATCATATAGCCTCCTCAAGTCATACTCAGTGGCGCATCATTAATAAATCAAGAGGTTAAATATTGAGCATTGTTTTGCACTAAGATCGGGTGAGGTAATTTTTCTTGTTCAGTAGTATTGTTGATTTTTTGAACATTAACTCTTTGAGTAATGCGACCATCTTCAAGGAAAACAACGCCTATCATACGATCTTCAGTATGCATGAGATACCATCCATGATAACGTAAAGGAATTCTTCGCATTTTCCCTGTTAGGAAATCTCTATAATGCTGACGATTGAGATGATAAACAGGCAAAATATCAGCTAGTTGGTGGAGTTTAATAACATAAGGCTCAGGATTTTCTAAAAATGTCCCCAGTTCAACAAGAGGCAATGCTTGTTGGGCAGAATTAAGATAATAAGCAGTACGTTTTAATACAGAAAGATGTCCTTGTGTTTTAAGTTTAGAGGCAATATGCTCACCCAATGACCGAATATACGTACCATGAGAACATTTTACATCAATCAAAACAGTATCTGCAGTTTTTGCCTCCAAAGAGAGCTCATGTATTGTTGTCGATCTACGTTTTACTGGCTGGGTTAATTTCCCACTGCGCGCTAACTGATGCATAGGCACGCCATCAATTTTTAATGCAGAATAAATTGGTATAGGTAAATCTACGTCTCCTATAAGCGATCGTTCTAAAAGACGACAATTAGCTTGATTTGCCACAGCAGCAGGTCCTTTTGATATCACTGTCCCTGTTTTATCACCAGTATCTGTTTTCTGACCAAGAGATAAGGTTGCTTGGTAGCGCTTATCAGCAAATGCAAATAAAGAAGCTAACCGCGTCCATGATTCGAAAAAAATAGGCAAAGCACCCGTTGCAAAGGGATCAAGAGTGCCTCCATGGCCGACTTTTGAACAGTGCAATGCTTTCTTGATTTTACTCACACACTCTTGTGAGGTGAGTCCTTCCGGTTTGTCTATCAAAGCAAAAACAACATCATCAAGATTCATTAGATTCATTCTCAGATGACTTATTTGCCGCTCGTTGGGCTCTCAACTTTTCTAAGACTAACTCAACTCGCTCTAACTCCGCGAAATTGCTGTCAAAAATAAATCTCAGTGTGGGTGTATAGCGTAAATTTAATCCTTGCGCCAATTGAGTTCGCACAAATCCTGAAGCTTTATTCAATAAAGCTTCAATCACTTTTGGTTCAGAATCATGTGTTGTAAATAAAATTTTTGCATGGGACAAATCGCGCGCTAAATCTACATGAAGAATTGTTACACTTTCAATACGTGGATCGGCTAAAGAACCATCAACAATCATTGAGACATGATTTTTAATGGAGTCAGCTATTTTTAATGTTCTATAAGACGCCATCTTTAATCTCCTTAATGCTTACGTTGCAACTCAATCATTCGGTAAACCTCAATCTGGTCACCCTCTTTCACATCATTGTAATCCTTAATACCAATACCGCAATCAGTACCAGCACGAACTTCCATCACATCATCTTTATAACGACGCAATGACTCAAGCTTACCTTGATAAATAACGACATTTTGTCGTAATACACGAATTGGTAAATCTTTGCGAACATGACCATCAGTTACAAGACATCCTGCAATATTTCCTAAATGAGAAGATCGAAATACGCTACGCACTTCTGCTAAACCAACAAATTCTTCTTGGAATTTAGGACTTTCTAAACCATAAACGGCGGCTTTAACTTTATCAAGCAGCTCATAAATAATACTAAAGTAATAAATAGCAACATGCTCTTGCTCAGCTATTGATTTTGCCGTGCGTTCAGCTCTAGTATTAAATGCTAATACGATGGCCGAAGAGGCTTTTGCGAGCATAATATCAGATTCATTAATTCCACCAACACCTTGCGCGATGATTTTTAAGGCCACTTCTTCAGTAGCCATCTTTTTCAAAGAATCTACAATGGCTTCAGCTGAACCATGTGTATCTGCCTTTAAAATAACGCAAAGCTCTTTGCTCTTTTGATTTTGGGAGAAAAAGTTCTCTAAACTCATGCTAACAGCTGGCTGATGAGCTGGGCGCTGAGCTACTAGACGATGCTCTATAATATCTCTAGCTTGCTTTTCATTTTCAACGACAACAAGAGCATCTCCAGCATCGACAACACCGGATAATCCTAAAATTTCAACTGGCATAGATGGAGTTGCTTCTATTAAAGAACTTCCTAAGTCATCTGATAATGCACGAATACGCCCATATTCTGTGCCACAAACAACAAGATCTCCTACTTTAAGAGTACCTTGTTGTACTAAAACTGTTGCTACTGGTCCTCTTAATCTTGAAAGCGAAGATTCTACAATAGTTCCTTGAGCTGGCCCTTCATAATGCGCTTTCAGTTCAAGAATTTCAGCCTGTAAAGAAAGAATCTCCAATAAATGATCGACTCCAAAACCAGTTTTTGCCGAAACAGGGATAAAAGGAGAGTCTCCACCCCATTCTTCAGGCAAAACATCCAATTGAGCCATTTGGGTTTTAATACGTTCAATATCTGATGATTCTTTATCAATTTTGTTCATAGCAACAACGATTGGGACCCCTGCTGCTTTGGCATGAGCAATCGCTTCACGAGTTTGAGGCATAACACCATCATCCGCAGCCACAATAATAACTGCGATATCTGTACATTGCGCGCCACGTGCTCTCATTGCAGTAAAAGCGGCATGGCCAGGGGTATCCAAAAATGTTACATTCCCATGACCAGTCTTGACTGAATATGCGCCTATATGTTGTGTAATGCCTCCAGCTTCAGACGCAGCAACACGTGAACGACGAATATAATCTAAAAGGGAAGTTTTACCATGATCAACGTGCCCCATAATGGTGACTATCGGTGAACGAGACTTTTGTTCGCCAGTATAAGAGATCGTTAAAATATCTTCTGGGCTTTTTTCAGTTAATGGTTGAGCAATATGGCCAAGCTCTTCGATCACCAGTGTGGCAACATCGCGATCAATAATTGTATTTCCTTGAGCCACTAATCCGAGTTTTAAGAGCTCTTTAATAACAATGATTAATTTTACTGAGAGCTGTAATGCAAGATCGGAAACGAGTATTTGCTCAGGCACTTGCACTATTAATTGAACTGGCTTAACTGGACGATTAAATTTATGAAGATTTTTCTTGTCTTTTTTAACACGCTTATTTCGATTATTATTTCCCTGATCGTCATCATTTAATTCGTCTGCTTGAAACTGAGTAGCAAAACGACGAAGCATCGAGTTATCAAGTTTTGAAGAATCAATTGTCCCTTGAACATGCTTTTTCTTTTTGCTTTTTAATTTTGTAGCACGAGCATCCTCATCATCTTTAATAAGAACTGCTTTATCATTATTAACTTTTTGAGGTTTAGCTAAATCTATGGACGATGGGTTCGCGTTTTCTACACTCTCAGTGGCGACAGAGTTCGCGCCCTCTAGGCTTAATAACGGCATTTCATCCATTAAAGGCTGCACCGGCACATCTTGAATAGTATCCTTTGAGCTAAAAACTTGTTCTGCATCAATCACTTTTTCTGATTCATGCAAGTTTTCAACAGGTTCAGCCATTTCTACTTCTTGTTTTTTTTCAGTACGGATTTTGTTTTTTAGAGCTTGTACATCAAATGGTTTAAAGTCACGACGTTTTGTAACAACTTTAATCACATTACGATCGCCACCAATAACACTTGAAACTGTTTGAGATTTAATATCATTTAAACCTAAACGTTTTACATGCTGATTCAGCGATGTCATAAGACTTGTTCTTGCATCATCTGATAACAAATCTGTAGATTCTTTTAATGGAAATCCAAGATCACGTGCTAATTCAAGCACATCCTTGGTTGTAATATTATGAGTTTTTGCAAATTCACTCACTGTAATCATGGTAGACACCTCACTGTGCATCATCACTAAACCAACGAGAACGCGCAGCCATAATCAGTGCTGCCGCTTCCTCTTCAGTGCAGTTAACAATTTCTAATAAATCCGATGTTGAAAGTTCGGCTAAATCATCGGTTGTTTCAACGTTATTGTTTTTAAAAAGAGTTACCCACTCTACTGTCATACCTGGAACGGTATTAATATCCTGTGTAATCACTACTTTCTTTTCTGGGCGAAGTAAATATTCTTGTGCTTTTTCACGAACATAATTGACAATTTCTTCATCAAAACCCATATTTAAAAACTCTTGACTATCAACATAAGCGAGCTCATGCGGATCAGTAAAACCAGAATCAATCAAGGCTTCTGAGAGTTCTTTGTCAAGACCAATTTTTTGCGAAAAGATATCAAGAATTTTATTAGTCTCAGCTTCTTGCAGCTCACTGGCCTCCTCTTCGGAAACAACTGATATTTTCCAGCCTGTTAATTCAGAAGCTAATCTTACATTTTGACCATTTCGACCAATAGCTTGAGAAAGAATTTCTTTCTCAACAACAACTTGCATTAATTTCATTTCTTCATCAACAACAATCGATTTAACTTCTGCCGGCGCTAAAGCATTGACTACAAACTGGGCATCATTTTCGTCCCATAAAATAATATCGATGCGCTCGCCACCAACTTCTTCCATGACCGAGTTGATTCGTGATCCGCGCATTCCAATACAAGCACCTTTCGGCTCAATTCTGCTATCTTTAGCTTGTACGGCAACTTTTGCACGCATACCTGGATCACGAGCAATAGCGCGTATTTCGATTGTTCCTTGACCTATCTCAGGAACTTCAATGGCAAAGAGCTGTGATAACATCTGTGGATGAGCTCGTGAAAGCATAATCACTGGACCTTTTTTCTCCCAAACCACTTCTTTAATAAGAGCTCGTACACGATCATTGAGTCGAAAAGTTTCTTTAGGAATCATTTCACGACGCGGAAGAACGGCCTCAGCGCCATTAGGAAGATCGACTAAAACAACTTCTCTTGTCGCTTTCTTCACTGTACCTGTCACTAACTGTCCTGTTTGATCTTCATAAAATGCTGCTAGTTTTTCTTTTTTAGCATTTTTTAATCTCTGATATACAGCTTGTTTAGCAACTTGGGCGCTAATACGGCCAAGATCCAAACTTTCTACAGGTTCACGAATTTTTTTTCCAACCGCAGAAAGAGGGTCAATAGCTAAAGCATTGTGAAGATTAATTTCAAGAGAGGGCTCCATAATGTCGTCTTCTGAATCAACAACATCCCAAATACGGGCAGTATGAATCTCTCCAGTTTTTCTATCAATCAAAACTTCAATCTGCGCATTCGGCTCGTCTAAATGTTTTTGATGAGCGGAGGCAAGAGCTTCTTCCAGCGCTTCAAAAACAACTTCTTTATCAATATCTTTTTCGTTAGAAACGGCATCAATAATTATTTTAATTTCTTTGTCCTTGCTCATCACACCCTCCGGTTGTGTTCTCTGCTAAACTTAAATCAATATCTGATTCACAATAAAAATGTTTATTGTATTGATATCTATTTGTTGATTATTAAATCACTGCAATCTTATATAGCACTAGAATCACTTATACTATAAAGATTTTTTTCAGTCCATAATTGTACATTACAATCACGATGCACTGAGTGCCATGATACCCCTAATGTTAAATGTGCAGGAATTTGTTATCTTGAGTTAATAAAAAAGGGGCTTAAAGCCCCTTTTAAAAATTTTATAATAATATTGGTAGCGGGGGCAGGATTCGAACCTACGACCTTCGGGTTATGAGCCCGACGAGCTGCCAGACTGCTCCACCCCGCAGCTGATTGTTATTATAAAACATCAAAAATAAAATGCAATAGATATTTTTAATAATTCTTATTATAGCTACTCTTGTCTCAGGATTGATTAGGCATCATTTAGAAACTCATTTTATTCAAGCCCATCTTTGCACTATCAGTATAATGTAACCGTGCAATTAACCCTATATAATAAGCACAACTAAAAATACTCATTCCTAATAATAAAGCCGCTAGTAAAATAAATTGTGTGTTTATAAGCTCATAGATAATTAATATCTTACTAAAAAAACCAGGAAAAGGGGGGACTCCAGCTAAACTAAGCAACCCAAACGTCATCATCCATGCTCCAAACTTGTCTTGCTCAACTAACCCATCCATTTTAAAAAGAGGTATTGGATCATTAAAATTAAATTTATGAATACCAATAAGAACAAAAAATAATCCAACGCCATAAACAACGATAAAAATTAAACTGCTCGCAAGCCCGAATGTTGAATTCATTAATAACCCACTTAAAGCAAAGGCTATTTGAGCAAGACTTGCATATCCTAACAAGCGTTGAATAGACTCTTGCTTAAAAGCCCCAATATTACCCCAAAGAGTGGATACAAGAATGACTGCTATAAATACAGGGGTCCAATTTAAGGAGGAATATTTCAAAAACTTTGAAATAACAACAAGTAAAGCTAATTTTGGAATTAAAGAAATAAAGAAAATTAATGAGCGTTGTGCTTGATGATAAAGATCAAAAATCCAAAAATGAAAAGGAATTAAACCGAGTTTAAATAAAAACAATCCTAATACTAAAATACCGCTCAGCAAACTTAATATTGATGAGTTAAATGCACTCAATAAGAGAAGCATATCAAAACTTGCTGTTATTCCATATAACCAAGAACATCCGTATAAGAATAAAGCGCTTATCATAGAGCCTTGTAAATAGTATTTAAGTGCAGATTCCGTAGAATAGGGCATTGGTGATAAACCAATAAGGGCATACAATGGAAAAGATAATAGCTCTACTCCTAAAAAAAGACTCATTAAATGTTGAGCGTCAATAACGACTTTAAAGCCTATTAAGGCTATCAACATCAACATCAACACTTCTTGTTTGTGCTTATAAGCATCCTTTTTGACAAAAAAACCGCAACAGATTGCAATAACATAGGCTGTTTGCGTGAGCATATCTGAAAAATCTCCTTTCATAATAAATTCATTATGAAAAAAATCCTTCTCATTAAAAAAAACACTGAGGAATGCTATCGTGCAAGTTAAGAGATAAAGTCTTAAGCTTCTATGGTAATCTTCAGGATTGTTTTTAACCAAACAAGTCATGATAAGCAACCCGCTTAAGATTACTGACTGCTCTGGAAATGCTTTTACGTATGCATACAGTTCCATTTTACGATCCTTAAGCTTTTGTTAATTGTGTAAAAAAATCAGTGCTAATCCCATCAAGCCTATTTGTTAAAAAGGAAGGAAAACAACCCAAAGTGAGCACAAGAGTGATCAATACACCCAAAATGAACTTCTCTGCAAGAGTACAGTCCGTGATAACCATCCCCTCCTTATTACGAATAGGTCCGTAAAACAACTGTTTGACTAACAAAAAATTATAACAAGCATTAGTAACTAGTGCGAAAGTAGTTATCATAGCTATCTTTGGTTGAAGGTAAAAAGTGCCAATATTGATTAAAAACTCGCCAACAAACCCTGATGTGCCTGGTATTGCGCTATTGGCTAATGCTAAAAACATGAAAGCAAACGTCATATAAGGCATCATTTGCGCGAATCCACCATAACTCCATAGATCGCGAGAATGAGTTCGTTCATAAATCATCCCTATACAAAAAAACAACCCTGCAGAAATAAAGCCATGAGAAATCATCTGAATATAAATACCATTGAAAAGTATTTTAAAAAGCGTAATATTGCGTAACTGTGCCGCTTGAAGCAACATACACAAACCTAAAGAAATAAACCCCATATGAGCCACAGAGGAGTAAGCTATCATTTTTTTAGTATCGGTTTGACTCAAAGCTATCATCCCTATATAAATAATCGCGATAATGCTCATGATCTCTAACAGAGGGCTTAAATACACTAAACCAGCAGGAACGGTAGGCAAAACAATCCTCAAGAGCCCATAACCACCCACTTTCAACAAAACCGAGGCCAACATGACAGATCCGCCTGTAGGCGCTTGTGTATGCGCATGAGGCAACCATGAATGCAAAGGCCAAAGAGGCATCTTGATTAAAAAGGCAACCGACAAGAACAATACTAAGAAATGTTGTTGGTTGACTGACAGCTTAATCTGAGAGAGAGATGAAATACAATATGGATTTGGCACCTCTTGCAGATGCAATTGAGATCCTAATAGTAATAATCCAAAAATTAAGAATATAGAGCCAACAAAAGTATAGATAAAAAACTTCTTTGCCGCATAAAGCCGCTCACTACTTCCCCAACCTAAGATAAGAAGGAACAAAGGGATAAGCATTGCTTCAAAGAAAATGTAAAATAAAAGAATATGATTAGATGCAAAAAAACCTATTAAGGATCCTATTAAAGAGAAAATATGTCCAATAAAAAGTTCAGGATTCTTGCGCTCAGTCACTGATGCATGCAGAATAACCAGTGATCCGGTTAATAAGCTAAGAAATATCATAGGAATCGATAAACCATCCACGGCATACCAATAAGAGACTGAAGGATCTGTAGCTAATGAAGGCCAGATGCTTCCCATGTTATTTATCATATGAAAAAAAACAATCCATAAACCTAATAAAGTTAATAAGCTTATTAATCTATTCACTTTATTAAAACCCAAATAGCACATAAATGCTGCTAAGAAATTAGGCCATATTAATGTATAAAGACTCAATTGGCTCATGAATATTTCCTTTTAAGCATAATAATTCATCATAAGAAACAATGTACACACCCCTATCAAACTGCCACAAAAGTAATATTGCACAAAACCTGATTGCAGATATTGAAGAGATTGGCTAATTCTTAAAACAATTTTAGAAGACCCATCAACAATAAAACGATCGATAAAAAAAGACTCGATCACATTATTTGCCAAGCGGCCAATGTGGTAAAAAAGAGGTGCTATGAGTACTGTGGCAACCCAATTAAAAGCAAATTCAACTTTGAGCGCTCGAGAAATAAAATTAAAATGATGCATGACAAAATAACTGAGATTAAATAATGATCCCTTATAAACATGATGAATAATAAATACAGAAGCAACCGTGATTAATAAAGGTAGTCTTGTAAAACCTACAAGAATAATCTCTATCAAATTAACATCACGATCAATAATCTCCTGAATGAGCAGTCGATCGTACAATCCAACACCATCAACAAAAGAGTCTTTAATATATTGGAACCCTAAAGGTCCAACTAAAAAAGACATGGAGGCTAACAGCCCTAATACCAGATAAATTGAGAAAGGAATATGATGCTTTGTTATTTGAGTCATACTTCTTACGATACAAACTTTATAAAAAAGTCGATAGCTGTAAAGAGATGTTAAAAATAGACCGATCATCGATGATGCGTACGCAAAAGCATGGTGTTGATGTACAGCTGTTTCAACAATAAGATCTTTTGAAAAAAAACCTGCTAAGCCAGGAAATCCCATTAATGACAACAAACCGATAGCCATCAGCAAAGTGAGTAATGGATGAGATTTTATTAATCCGCCCATAGTATTCATATTTTGTTGATGATTAAACGTCATAATAACGCCACCAGCAGCTAAAAATAGTAATGATTTAAAAACAGCATGCGTTGCTAAATGAAACAATGCAAATGTATAAGCAGATAATCCCAACGATAAAACCATATACCCTAGTTGAGAAATTGTTGAGTATGCTATGACACGTTTAATATCATCCTGAACTAAAGCAATAGCACCCGCTGAAATAATCGTTAATCCACCAATCAAAATCATCAAGGAAGAGACTATAGGACTTAGGATAAAAAATGGCGCCATTCGAATCACTAAAAAAATTCCTGCTGTCACCATGGTTGCGGCATGAATTAACGCTGAAATTGGAGTAGGTCCTTCCATTGAATCTGGGAGCCAAAAGTAAAAAGGTATCTGAGCTGATTTTGTCATAACACTGATGAAAATCAAGCCACAAATCACATCAATAACATTGAACGACGAAGACATCATCACAGAAGATAATCCCTCCACAGTGTTTGAAACAAGAATTTCACTGTAATTAAAAGAATTAAAATTTTTATAAATCATAGCAATAGCTAAGAATAAAGCTATATCTCCAAAACGATTAACAATAAATGCTTTTATATTAGCATTCGCTGCAGAAGGCCTTCCCATCCAAAATCCAATTAATAAATAAGAAACTAAACCAACGCCTTCCCAGCCAAAAAACATCATAATTAAGTTATTTGCCATTACTAGCGATAACATCATGAAAGTAAAAAGAGATAAATAAGCAAAAAAGCGTGGTTGACTCAAGTCATCCTTCATATACCCTAACGAATAAATATGTACTAACAATGAGATTGACGTCACCACAAGGATCATGATCATAGAAGGAGTATCAATAAGATAGGCCCAATCTACTGTAAAATTATTGAATTTCAACCATGAAAATAAATGAATGTGACTAGCTTCAGTCAGTCCTACACCATAGTAAAATAAAAACCAAGATATAAAACAGCTGACACTGACGCTCGCAATTGTCATAGATTGAGCCCATCGTGGTTTTAAATGCAAACCAACTGTTCCAGCAAAAATCGCCCCCATCAAAGGGGTGATTAAAAGCAAATGTGATAAAGTTTGAAGCAACATGCGATCACCCTCGTAACTCAGTAATGGTTTGAATAGTTACAGATTTTTTCTGTCTAAAAAGAAGGATGAGTAATGCCAACCCAATAGCAACTTCAGCTGCAGCTACTGTTAAAATGAAAAATACTATGATTTGACCAGCACTTTGGCCATGAATCGATGCAAAACCTATGAAATTTGTATTCACCCCCAACAACATTAACTCTAAGCACATCAAAAACATTATTAAATGATCTCGATGGCGTAATAATCCAATGAGTCCAATCAAAAAAAGTGCTGTGGCATAATAATGTATTAATGACTCCATTATTCTGGATCCTTGTTTTATGGCTGCATGTCTTTAATTAAAATAAGGCGTTCTTTTTTTTGAGCTTGGATCTGTTGTTCGATCTCTTGAGCGCGACGATTTCTAGGTCCTCTCAGTGTTAACGAGACAGCAGATATCATCGCTGCTAACAAAATAATGCCGCATAATTCAAAAGGAAAAAGATATTGACTAAATAATGTCTGCGCTAACATATGAAATGTTATTTGACTTTTACTTGGAGATATCGTTTTGAGCAAGTCAGCGATATAAGGATGCATGATTTGTAAGGCGCACCCAAGCGTTAATAGCGAGATTAACGCCTGAAAAAAGAATATTCTTAGTTTTTTCGTTTTTACTACTGGCTCTTGAATCATCATGATGACAAAAAGAAAGAGGACCATAACAGCGCCAACATAAACCAGAATCAACATAACTGCTAAAAATTCTGCTTGAGATAAAAACCAATGAATAGCTGTTAGCAAAAAAACGCCGATCAGAGCAAAGGCTGAACGAACAGGATTAGTTTCATGAATCATATAGATAGCAGTCATTAAAGCGATTAGGCTAGACAGATTAAGGAAGGCTACTTTAAGATCCATGAATGACTCCTTGTATTCTTATTGTAATCGATCGTGCGCAATTTCTTCTTCATAACGCTCACCAAGGGCTAATAACAACGGTTTATCTAAAATATTATATCCTCTCTCCAAAATAGCATAATGTGATTGTTTAGTTTCCACTATTGCATCTACAGGACAGCTCTCTTCACATAAACCACAAAAAATACATTTAAAAAGATCTATTTCATAACGTGTTGTTCTTCTAGAGCCATCTTCACGTTCATGAGAATCAATTGTAATAGCTAACGCAGGACAGACGGCTTCACATAACTTGCAAGCAATACAACGTTCTTCTCCATTAGGATATTTCCTTAATGCGTGAATACCTCTAAACCGAGATGAACGAGGTATTTCTTGCTCAGGGTAAGCTATTGTAATTTTTCTTGCGAAAAAATAACTCGCTGTTAAAGATAGCCCTTGAATGATATCAACGAGTAACCACTGATATAATCCTTTTGCATATGAATATTTTTTCATGATAATTCCTATTTAAACCATGGTCCAACATGGTATTGAGCCATGAACATAACAAGAAACAACCAAAGACAAGCGCTAGGAATCAGTATTTTCCATCCTAGTCGCATCAGTTGATCGTATCGATATCTAGGTAATGTTGCTCTAATCCAAAGAAATGAAAATAACATAACCGCTGTTTTTAACATAAGCCAAAAAGTCGGCGGTATCCATTGTAAATACAGGCCTATGAATGTATTTTCGAAGGGCGATAGATATCCTCCCAAAAACAAAATAGTCGCTAAGACAGAAACAACGATCATATTTATATATTCAGCAAGAAAAAATAATGCGAAATTCCATCCTGAATATTCAACATGGTAACCACCGACGAGCTCTGACTCTCCTTCAGCAACATCAAAAGGTAATCGATTGGTTTCTGCTAACGCACAGATCCAATAAATAATAAAAAGAGGAAAAAGCGGAATAATATACCAATTTAAAATAGATCCTGTTTGTCCAAGAATAATTTGCTTCAAATTCATACTACCTGAGGCCATAATAACGGCAATAAAAGAAACTCCCATACCTATTTCATAGGAAAGCACCTGTGCTGCTGAGCGTAATGATCCTAAAAGTGCATATTTTGAATTTGAAGCCCAGCCGGCAATCATAATCCCGTACACGCCTATAGAGTTCAATGTTAATAACATCAACAATCCTATGTCGCTCTCTACAAAAAAACCCTTTGGGCTAATCGGTAGCAATCCCCATACAGCTATGGCGGTAGTAAAAGCAATAATGGGAGCGGCCTGAAATAATCCTTTATTCGAAAGCGTCGGCTGAATACTTTCTTTTGCAATTAATTTCAAACCATCAGCAAATGGTTGCAATAATCCGTATGGACCTACCCTGTTGGGGCCTAATCGTGATTGTATAAAACCAATAACTCGACGCTCAGCGTACGTTAAATAAGCCATTCCTAACAGAACACTTATAACAACGATCAATGTTTTTAAGATTTCTTGCAAAATAATAGGAATAATCAAAACGACACCTTCCTTAATTGAACAGGACCACTGATGACAGGCACTTCTTCATAAAATAATCCGGCCCAATAAATGATTGTATTACCTGCTAATTTATTTTCTTCTCTCACTGATTTTTCAAAAGAAGAGCCATCATTAAAAACCAGTCTTACTTTTTCGCCATTTTTGAGTGAGTAGAGTGCGAAAAGATCAGAGCTGAGCCAAAGTTCGTGACGCAATAAAGCATCTTGTGTTGCCTGCAAAGCCTCACTACGACGTAACAAAGGATCTAATGCATATGGATGTTGAATGACTAAAAGAGAATGGTTTTTTTGATCGATATCATATGATATCAAAGGTTTTTTTGTTTTTAGGCCAGTATGTTGAGAGTGTTGAGAGTTGACGGGAATATCATGAACAGAACGATATACTGTATCGATTGTGGTTAAAGTTTCGATCAGAACTGCCAAAATTTTCCAAGCTGGTTTTGTTTCGCCTAATCCATGAACACCTTGGTTGGAAAATTCAGCCGCTCCAAAGCAATTGAAATAGTGACCCTCATTCTCAGCTAATAAGCCAGCGGGTAACATGATGGTTGCTTTTTGCATAACACTTGGATGCTCAAATGCTGTTAAAGCAATCAAGTCATCTGCGTTCTCAATCCATTCTCTCGCTTTTTGATCATGAGCATAATCTTCTGGCTCTAAATGCAAGGTAAATGCTAATTTGCATTGATAATCAAAAAACTCTCTATCTGGGATTTGTTGTTGACAACCAATAGCATTAGCTTGACTTAAGACCCCTACTTTACCCCCATAAAGTGCAACTAGTTCATGCGCTAATTCGATAATATGATCATAATCAAAGCAATATCGCATCGATGCACTCAATAAGATATTGAACGGTTGATTTGAACTGATTAATTCGTTTTTAAAGAATTGATCTTGATCAGAAAGAGCAGGGGAAACATCTTTCTTTAAAATATTAATAAGTGTTTGTGTGAAATCCTGAGGGTTTTTGACTATTTGCTTTAAGCCTTGCATCCCCATTTGTTCATCAAGCGAACCTATATGAAAAACATTATTGCCTTGGAATAATGATTGGCGCACATGATGCGCTAATATAGGGTGTTCTAAATTAAAATTTGTTCCAATGATCAATAAAGGCTGATTTTTAAGGTCAGCACATGTAAATGGTAATGGTGAACTAAAAGTATCTGAGTGATTAACAAGATATCCTATTTTTTGATTGCCGGTTAATCGTAAAATTAATTCGTTAAATAATTTGGACTCTTCCATTGAGACTATTGAGTGATAAAGCCCTGTTATAGAGTCAGCCTGGTGATGCTGAACAAGATATTTAATTTCTTCGATCGCTCTATTCCAACTGCAAGTCACCCATTGATTATTGATTTTTATCTTAGGGGAATTTAAGCGACTAAGATGATTCAAGCCAAGGTAAGAAAATCTATCTCTATCGCTCAACCATATTTCATTCATTCTATCATTTGCTCTGGGTAAAACTCTTTTAAGTTGATCGTGCAAAACATTCCAATGTACTGATGAAAAACAACTATCATGTATAGCAAGACCGTCTTTCTGCTTAAACTCCCATGAGCGCCCAATAAATCTATTAGGTTTTGATGTTAACGCCCCAACAGGACACAAATCAATAATATTACCCGACAGCTCAGATCTCAATTCAGATTCTAAAAAGGTTCCTATACGCATAAACTCTGTGCGGCCAGTGGCACCCATTTCTCTTATTCCTGCAATTTCTGTCCCAAAACGAACACAGCGAGTACAATGAATACAACGTGTCATATCAGTTGCAATAAGTGGTCCTAAACTTAAATCAGGAACTGTTCTTTTTGTTTCATGATAATAGCTTTGATTATTTCCATATTCTAATGATAAATCTTGAAGCTCGCATTCACCTCCTTGATCACAAATAGGACAATCTAAAGGATGATTGATCAGCAAAAATTCCAAGACTGATTTTTGTGCGTCTTGTGTTTTCTGACTTAAAGTGGAAACAACCATTCCATCAATAATGGGAGTTGCACACGCGGGCACTGGTCTAGACGAATTACTTGTTTCTACTAAACACATGCGACAATTAGCGGCAATAGAGAGTGATGGATGATAACAGAATCTTGGAATCTTAACTCCAACTCTATCGGCGATTTCAATAATCATCGCTCCTTGTTCTGCTTCATATTGTTGGCCATCAATAGTGATAGTAAGACTCATTGTGTTATTTCCTATATCCTGATTTTTTGCTCGAACTCATCACGATAATGTTTTAAAAATGATCGAACAGGCATAGAGGCAGCATCTCCTAAAGCGCAAATAGTCCTACCCGCTATATTGCTTGCAACACGATCAAGCTCTGCAAGATCTTCTAACTTCCCCTCTCCTTTATTAATTCTGTTCAATATGCGCCACAGCCAACCTGTACCTTCACGACAAGGACTACACTGTCCGCAAGACTCTCTATAGTAGAACAATGAAATTCTTTCCAATAAAGCAGGCATATCTGTTGTTTCATCAAGCACTATGACTGAGCCGGATCCTAATAGTGATCCTGCTTTAGCTAAATTATCATAATCCATGGTGCATTCTAGGATAATATCTTTAGGTAAGATCGGTGTAGATGATCCTCCGGGTATAACTGCTTTTAAAGCTCGATTTTTCCAGACTCCCCCAGCAAGATTTAATAAATCTTTAAAACTTACACCAAGACTCAGTTCATAATTTCCTGGACGATTCACATGCCCTGAAACACTAAATATTTTTGTACCACCATTATTAGGTTTTCCTAGTTTTGAAAACCAGTCGCTGCCTTGTTGTAAAATAACGGGAACGGAAGCATAAGTTTCAGTATTATTAATATTAGTTGGACACCCATATAATCCAAAATTTGCAGGAAAAGGGGGTTTAAATCGAGGCAATCCTTTTTTTCCTTCAAGAGACTCCATTAAGGCCGTTTCTTCTCCACAAACATAAGATCCCGCCCCCAAAACATTATGAAGATCAAAACTAAATGTTGAGCCAAGAATATTTTCTCCAAGAAATCCTGCTTGATAAGCTTCGTGTAATGCTTTCTCCATGCGTTGATAAGGCTCTTTCTCAAACTCTCCACGCATATAGTTGTAGCCGACTTTAGCTCCGGTCACATAGGCAGCAATTATAATGCCTTCTATCACTTGATGGGGATTAAATCGCAAAATATCTCTGTCTTTACATGCACCAGGCTCGCTTTCATCAGAGTTGCATAGAACATATTTTTCAACAGAACGATGAATGGGCATAAAACTCCATTTCAATCCTGTAGGAAATCCAGCTCCACCTCTTCCTCTAAGATTTGAGCGCTTTAACTCTTCAATAATACTTTCAGCAGTGCGTTTTTCATCAAGGATTTTTTTAATAACGCTGTAACCGCCTAACTGTTGATAGACTTGAAGAGAGGATGGGTTGTCTCTTCCTAATGTACGATAGCAAACTTGGTTATAAATCATTCTTTACTCCAACTCAGCTAAAATCTTTTCAATGGACTCAAGAGTAAGATTTTCATGATAGTCTCCATTAATTTGCATCGCAGGGGCTTGAGTACATGCAGCCAAACACTCTACTTCTTTTAAAGTAAAGCGTTTATCTTCAGTGGTTTCACCAAATTTTATTTGCAACCGCTTAAAAAGATAATCTTTAATATCTTCGCATCCACGCAGATAGCAAGAAACATTGGTACAAAGAGATATTTTGTATACCCCAACAGGCTCAGATTCAAAGAGAGTATAAAAGCTTGCAACTTCATAAACAGCTATAGGTGGTAATAATAAATACTCTGCAACAGCATCCATTAATGGTGTTGTTAAGTATCCTTTATTGAAACGCTGTACTAACATCAATGCAGCTTTTGTTGCTGAACGTTGTTGGCCGACAGGGTATTTTGCTACTGCCTTATCTATCGCTGCATACACGTCATCTGGTAAAAGAGGATTCCTCATCTATCGATTTCCCCAAAAATAATATCCATTGTCCCTATAATCGTTACAACATCAGCAAGCATGTGACCTTTAACCATTTCATTAAGTGCTGATAAATGGGTAAAACTTGCTGTTCTGACTTTCATACGATAAGGTTTATTCGCTCCATCAGAAACTAAATAAACACCTAATTCTCCTTTAGGATGTTCGATTGCACTATAAATTTCCCCTTTAGGCACACAATATCCTTCGCTAAACAATTTGAAATGATGGATCATTTCCTCCATCCCTTCTTTCATCTGGGATTGTTCCGGTGGCGTGATTTTATGATTATCGACTTTTACTATACCTGGATTGATTCTAAGCCAATCAATACATTGCTGAATAATTTTTGTTGATTGCCTCATTTCTTCTATGCGAACTAAATAGCGATCATAACAATCACCTTCTTTCCCAATAGGAATGTCAAAATCAAGAAGATGGTAAACCTCATAAGGCTGTTTCTTTCGTAAATCCCAAGCAACTCCACTACCTCTCAGCATAGGGCCGGTCATACCTAAAGCGATCGCTCTTTCTGGAGTCAATACTCCTATTCCAACTAATCGCTGTTTCCAGATACGATTGTCAGTAAGCAATGTTTCATATTCGTCTATTCTTTTTGGAAACTGGAAAATAAACTCTTGTAGAAAATCTAAGAAAGATCCATGACGATGCTCATTAAGTTTCTCAACATCTTTAGGGTTTTGTCCTGGATAGGGTTGATATAAAGGCATTTTTTTCGGAAGATCACGATGGACTCCACCAGGACGATAGTAATTTGCATGCATCCTAGCACCAGAGACTGCTTCGTAACAGTCCATAAGCGTCTCTCGTTCTTTGAAACAGTACAAAAACATACTCATTGCACCAATATCTAAGCCATGTGCTCCAAGCCACAGGAGATGATTTAATAGACGAGTGATTTCATCAAACATCACTCTAATGTACTGCGCGCGCAACGGTGGAGTGACTCCAAGCAATTGCTCAATAGCCAAGACATATGCGTGTTCATTACACATCATTGAAACATAATCGAGTCTATCCATATAACCGATCGATTGATTATATGGCTTTGTTTCAGCCAATTTTTCTGTAGCACGATGTAATAATCCAATATGTGGGTCAGCTCGTAAAACGATCTCTCCATCAAGCTCTAAGACTAAGCGTAATACACCGTGTGCGCCTGGATGTTGTGGTCCAAAATTAAGCGTATAGCTTTTAAGTTCAGTCATAAAAATAAGCCTCTCTTACTAACTTTGTCTTATGACTTTGGGGGTTAATGTTCTATCCTCAATAGATGTTGGTTCATAGATGCATCGTTTTTGTTCATAATCATATCTCAATTCAACTTCGCCGATAACAGGAAAATCTTTTCTAAAAGGAAATCCTACGAATCCATAGTCTGTTAAAATCCTTCTTAAATCCTTATGGTTTTTAAAGATTACCCCAAATAAATCAAAAGCTTCTCTTTCATGCCAATCTGCATTAGGCCACAGCTCAGATAAACTCATCATTTCTAAAGTTGTTGGAATAAAGCTCTTCAAACGAACTCGACTATTTGTCTTATACGATAAAAAATGAGTGACGAGTTCAAATCGTTGAGGCTGCTGAGCATGTTGGAAATCCTTTTCTAACACTGCTCTGCTAAAGCCTTGCATTGTTGCTTTTTGGGTTTTCCAATCACTTTTTCCATAAAAAAGCAAATCAACAACTGTTAAATCAATAAGCTGTTCAAAAGGCACTATGTTATTTCTTAAAAGGCTCTGAGCCACTGGAAAGTATAATAAATGATCAACTTGAAGTTGTATTTCTCCTTGAGGAGTGCTTGAGCAATTCACTCCATCACCCAAGAGGCTCGTTAAAATACTTTTTAAATTCATAGAGAACTCACTTATAGCTCAACTTGCTTACGATGTTGATTCATGATTTTTTCTTGTAATTGTAAAATGCCATAAATTAATGCTTCTGCTGTGGGCGGACATCCAGGAACATAAATATCGACTGGAACAATTCTATCGCAGCCCCGTACAACTGAATAACTATAATGATAGTATCCACCACCGTTAGCACAAGATCCCATTGAAATAACCCATTTAGGATCCGGCATCTGATCGTAGACGCGACGTAATGCTGGTGCCATCTTATTGCATAATGTTCCTGCAATAATCATCACATCAGACTGTCTCGGGCTTGGGCGCAGCATGATCCCAAAACGATCGAGGTCAAATCGAGAAGCACCAGCATGCATCATCTCAACGGCACAACAAGCCAATCCAAAAGTCATTGGCCAAACAGATCCTGAGCGGGCCCAAGCAACTAAATCCTCCAGTCTGGCTGTGATGTACCCCAACTCTTGAGAACGATGCTCTACTCCCATTCTAAGGCCCCTTTTTTCCATTCATAACAAAATCCAGCAAAAAGCATAATTAAAAAAGCAATCATTGCAAAAAAACCTTCAGAGTGTAACCCTGACTTGATAAGTATTGCCCAAGGAAATAAAAATGCCATTTCTAAATCAAAAATAATAAAAAGAATAGCTATCAAATAAAATCGTATATCAAATTGAAATCGAGCATCAGAAAACGCGTCGAATCCGCATTCATAACTTTTGAGCTTATCAACAGAAGGATTTTTAGGAGCAATGAATTTGCTTACAAAAAGAGGGATGGTAGCTATTATTAGACCGAATAAGAAAAAATATACTAAAGCTTTATACTGATCCCACATAATAAAAAAGTTAGGGAAACTTGTTAATAATTTTAGTATATTTTTACTGATAACGAGGCATGAGTGAGATAACTTTATGCAAGGAGATTATTTTTTTCTTTCAAAGAATAATTTTATTATTATTAATGAGCATGTTAAGGAAACAATAACAGTATGTTGAGTTATTATTTTATATGATGAAGTACATCGCCTTTGATCAATAAGATATATGATTCTATTATTAGTGATTTTTTAAAAAAGTATTTTTTCAAATGAAATAAAGATAGAGATGGTGCCCAAGGCCGGACTCGAACCGGCACAGCCGAAACTACTACCCCCTCAAGATAGCGTGTCTACCAATTCCACCACTTGGGCTTGAAATGAGGGATAAGCTTATTGCTTAATCAAGTCTATCGGTAATAAAGAAGTTTTTTGAGCCGCTTTATTCATCATACGATAATCATAAGCAATATGAACAAAAGCTAATATGAAAAAAAATGCAATAAGCCATTTGGTCGCTGTGTATAAAAATCCTTTTGATCCAGCAGATCCAAAAAATGATCGTGAAGCATAAGTTGAGGTGCCTGCTCCGTACTGGCCGCCTTTACTACTTTGCATTAAAATAGATAGTATCAATAAAATACAAGTGGTGACGTAAAAGAAACTTAACAATGCTTTCAAAGAATAACTCCAACAATTTGGCAAATGCATTAAATCCAGAGCCATATTACCAAGAAGCTTCAAGAAAATAAAGGGGTGGGGGAAGGGTTTTATACGATTGTTTTTTTTACTTTAATCTCTTATCTCATTGATTATTTTGTTCTTTGAAGGGTTTAAGCTCATCTCTTTTAAAATATTTAAATTTAAGCCTAGCCGACCAAGCAGAAGTCCGGAAATGAAAGGCTCTTTTATTAATGATCTTGCTTTGTCGAGATCCAAGCCGCCCCCATAAAAAAATTTAAATGATGAACCGTCTGGTAAAAAAGAAAGAATAAGCTGATAAACACACTGTAGATGCTCAAAATCAATCAATAAAGACTCTTTTCCTATAGCCCAGTAAGGCTCATAAGCTATCATAATTTCTTGAGGACCTTGATTCATTAGGAATCTTAATTGTTCTTTCAATCCACTCTCTAACGAAGCCATATCATACGCACCACAACATAAAATCGGTTGGATTTTTTCCTGTAAACACGCGATATAACTTAATTCAATATCTTGCTCAGTTAGCCCATTGATTCGCATGTCATGATGTCCTAATAAGACATACTTTATACCCATTTTTCCAAGATAAGCTGCTCCTACAGTCCCGGTATAGGGCCCAAGTGGTTTATGAGTTACACCTTGTGCAGCTAAAGATGTGGGTATTTTTTTAGATAATAAACCCAATAAAGGATGAGGAGGTGCTAATAAAAACAAGAGTTCATTGTTTTGCTGTTCATTTATTTTTATGAAATCGACAAATCCATCAATATCATCTATCCAATGATGTTTCCAATTAATGAGCAAGAACTTTTTCATCAACAATCCCTGTTGTATCTTCTTTATATTTTTCAAAAATAGCTATAGCTTCTTTAATGATCTCTTCTACTGTAGACAGATTTTTACCTTCTGCATAAATTCTAATCACTGGTTCAGTTCCTGATGCTCTGATAATCACTCGCTCACTAGGGTTGTTTTTTTTAATTTTTTCTAAACTTTCAGTAATATGGTTTTTAGATAAAACGGTTTTCGGATCATTGATATGGAAATTATGAATTAAGGATGGATAAAGGGGAGCTTTTTTTTCAAAATATTCGGCTGTTTTCTCTGTTCGAATAAAATAATCAACCAGTGCTAATGCTGTTAATAACGCATCCGCTGTTTTTAATTTATCCATCAATAAATAATGACCTGATGGCTCACCAGCTATTGTCCAATCATATTGTAAACATGCATAAATTAAATTACGATCACCTACATCAGTACTGACATGAGCAATCCCTTGCGTAGAGCAATAATCTTGTACTCCAAGGTTTGTTAAGCAAGTCATAGCAATCCCTGTTTTGCTCATACCCCTAAGTTGGTAATAATCGTAGAGTACTAATAAGATATGGTTAGGATTTATTTTTTTTCCATTAACATAGGCGACTAATCGATCGGCATCACCATCAAAAGCAAATGCAAACTTTGGCTTTTGTTCATGCACTACTTTTTCGAGTAAGTCCAGATCCATGACTCCTGCATTTTTATTAATATTATAACCATTAGGCTGATCGTTAATAACCTGAACATTTGCTCTCAGCTCTTTAAAAAGCTCTGGGGCTATTTGATAAGCCGCTCCATGTGCACAGTCTAATATAATACTAATCCCAGAAAGATCGAGTGATGAAAAGTGGCTCTTGAGAAATTCAATATAACGCCCCGCGGCATCATTCAATCGATGTGCTTTACCTAATTCATAAGAGGTAGCAACAGTGATTTTTTTTTGAAAAAAAGAGGTTATATTATTTTGCTGCTCAGTCGTTAATTTTAATCCATCACTTGAAAAAATTTTCAGTCCATTATCATAAAAAGGATTGTGCGAAGCTGAAATGACCAGACCTGCTTGAGCGTTTAAGGACTGTGTTAAATAGGCAATCGCGGGAGTGGGTAAAGGACCCGTTAAATAAACATCAATACCAGCTGCAGCTAACCCTGCTTCTAAGGCTGACTCTAGCATATAACCCGAAAGGCGCGTATCTTTGCCGATTAATACTTTTCCAGAACCAATCCAAGATCCAAGCGCCCACCCGAGTTGCAGGAAACTCTCCGGTGTTACAGGATAACACCCTACTGTAGCCCTAATACCGTCAGTTCCAAAAAGAGCACTCATGAATCAATCCTTATGCTTAGCCAAGATCAAACTTTATTGTAATGCGAGATCTTGGCGAAAGAAAGTTATCTTTTAGTGATTCTCTTCTACTGGCGGCTGCACAAAAAGCGGTGGCAAAGATTTGCCTTCAAAAAGTAGAGCTATTTGATCTTTATCTAATGTTTCATAAACTAATAAGGCTTCAGCCATACGATGTAATAACTCTATGTTTTCTTGTAAGATTTCTTTTGCTTTTGTATAACTTTGATTAATAATTCCTTTAATTTCTTCATCAATCAGACGAGTTGTTTCCTCTGAAATTTCTTTTCTTTGCTGTGTTGTTCGCCCTAAAAATACTTCTCCTTCTTCATCAGCATAATTTAATGGCCCAATGCGCGTAGAAAGTCCCCATCGTGTTACCATATTTCGAGCAATATCGGTAGCGCGCTCGATATCATTGGATGCCCCTGTTGTTACTTTATGAAGACCAAAAATAATTTCTTCGGCTACTCGGCCACCAAATAATGTTGCTAATTTAGACTCTAAAGCTTCCTTCGATATTGAATAACGTTCTGTTTCTGGCAAATACATCGTGACTCCAAGTGCCTGTGCTCGAGGAATAATAGTGACTTTATAAACAGGATCATGATCGGCAACAAAAAGTCCTACTATGGTATGCCCAGATTCATGATAAGCTGTCAGACGCTTTTCTTCTTCAGTCATAACCATTGAACGGCGCTCTGGCCCCATAATAATTTTATCACGAGCTTTATCAAGCTCTAACATAGAAACTTTTGCCTTATCTTCACGAGCGGCAAACAGTGCCGCTTCATTGACTAAATTTGCTAAATCTGCTCCAGAGAATCCAGGTGTTCCTCTGGCAATAATTGTTGGATCAATATTGTCTTCAAGCTGTATCTTTTTAAGATGAACTTTAAGAATATCACTTCGTCCTTTGAGATCCGGCAATCCTACTGTCACTCTTCTATCGAATCGCCCTGGACGCAATAACGCTTTATCTAAAACATCTGGACGGTTAGTTGCTGCAATCACGATAATACCTTCATGTCCTTCAAAACCATCCATTTCAACAAGCAACTGGTTCAAGGTCTGCTCACGCTCATCATGACCACCACCTAAACCTGCACCACGATGTCGACCAACTGCATCTATTTCATCAATAAAAATAATGCAAGGAGCATGTTTACGAGCCTGCTCAAACATATCTCTCACTCGAGATGCTCCAACACCAACAAACATTTCAACGAAATCAGATCCAGATATAGAAAAGAATGGGACACGAGCTTCACCTGAAATTGCCTTGGCCAATAGGGTCTTTCCAGTGCCTGGCTGGCCAACCATTAAAACTCCTTTTGGAATTTTGCCTCCAATGTTCTGAAATTTTGAAGGATTACGTAGGAAATCAACAAGCTCTTGTACTTCTCGCTTAGCTTCATCAACACCGGCAACATCTGCAAATGTAATTTTTATTTGATCTTCTTCTAGCATCCGTGCACGAGATTTACCAAAAGACATCGCTCCTCGACCACCCATGCCTCCTTGCAATTTCATGATCAAAAAATAATAAACAGCAATAAGCAGAATAATGGGAAACCAAGTAACAAAAATATTAAGCAATAAAGATGGCTGCTCTGGTCTTTTTCCTATAATTTTTATATTCTTCTCAATGAGCATTTGTAAGACTTGTGGCGCGACTTGAGGAACAACGGTATAGTAGGTTGAATGATCTTGAAGCTGACCACGAATAGTATGAGTGTCAATTTCAGCCTCAATAATCTCTTTATTGCTAACTTTCTGTAAAAACTCGTCAAAAGTAAAAAGTCTTGGTTGGCGCTGCACTGTGCCAACCCCTGAAAAAGCTGATACGAAAATTAGCGCTATTGTAAGCCATAAGACCAGATTTTTTACAACATCGTTCAAAGCCAAGACCCCTTTTTATAAGTTAATTTTTTAATGTCTTTATACCCATATATTATTATATTAGATGGTCCAGAGAATGCCTTCACTCTCTAATGATGAAAATAAATATTTTTCTCTCTTCGCGCCATTGTAACTTCTTCTTTCAAAAAAGCATACTCATCATGAAAAGTTATTCCATTTTCATGATAATGAACATTCTGATTATCATGAACGAATATCCATAAGGAATTTATTACAAGATGCCTGTAAAAACAACAGCTTGACAGCAGATTGAGTCATGTTGAATACTGGTCATCAATAGCAATAATAAAAACATCGTTCTCCATTAGAGAAAACAATCTATGCTCAACAACATAACATCTTTTAAACAGTTTCTTCTAGAAAAAATGTATTGAGTTAACAAACTATTATTGTGCATTCGCTCTTACAGCATCTTCACGATAAGCATACACCACTCTACCCTGACGAACCATCCCCATCACTGTAGCCTCTTCTTCAACGGCTTCATGATCAGTGTGTGAATAGGGACGCGAGTAAGTCGTAATGATTCCATCAATAGTTGCATTAAGATTTTCTAAAGCGTTCACTATTTTACTACCATCAGTCGATCCTGCTTGTTCGATACCCGCTGCTAATATTTTTAATGAATCATACCCTTGAGCTGAAGACATCGCTGACTCCATTCTTCGTTGACTTGGATTAAAGTTCTCCATGTAAGTCTCAATAAACCATTTACGTTTTTTACTATTACCTGCTTGAATAAAACTTTGCGGCATACATGCACCAACGCCATCCTTTCCGGATTTCTCAATAAAACTTGATTGTGCTAAATTTTGACAACCAATGAGTGCATTATTCCAGCCAAGTTTTTTCATATCTATCGCTATATGAGCAAGCTCAGGACCTATGCCATAAACCAGAATACATTCCGCACCTGCTGCTTTAGCCTTACTTAACTGAGGCATCATATCAGTATCACCTACTTTAAATTTTTCATCAGAAACAGGGACCATTTGATATTTATTCAGCGCCTGTAGCAAATCCTCTCTGCCAAGCACTCCATAAGGAGTTGTATCGGTCAGGAGAGCAACTTTTTTAAAGCCCCTTTTTTCTAGGGCCTCTCGCACGATCATAATAGACTGCACTTCATCTCTAGGAGCTGTTCTAAAAAAATAGTTCTCTGCTTGATCTTGATAGATCTTTGTTAATTTGGTACCAACAGCACCTCCTAACATTAATGGGATTTTAGCTTCTTGGTATAAATGACCACATTTTAAAATAACACCAGTATTGCTATAGCCTACAACAGCAATAACTTTTTCATTCTTAACAAGATCTTCAGCTTGCTTAAGCCCTAAATCAGGATTAGCCTGATCATCTCGTTCAACTAATTGAATCTTTCGACCTAAGACACCGCCTGCAGCATTGATTTCATCTGCCGCAATTCTAATCCCATTTCTCAGGCCTATACCCATTGAATACGATCCACCTGTTACAGGACTAGATACACCTATCTTAATAGGTGGTAATTCAGTTGCATGAGCCTCAAAACAACTGATTAATAAAACAATAAAGTAGAAATTTTTTAATCGTTTCATAATGCGCCTTTCATCTTAATGAAGCCCTGGTTTTTCAAAATAGCCAGGGTTGAATATTTATTAAATCATGTCCCAAATTTTAAACAGTGGCAACTGGCAACATAACAGTAAACGTTGTACCAGCGTTTTCTCCAGAAGAAATGGTAAGATCGCCCTTATGAGAATCTACAATAATTTTATAGGATACTGAGAGTCCTAAAGAAACACCCTCCCCAATATTTTTAGATGTAAAAAATGGTTCAAAAATTTTCTTTTGTGTTTCTTCATCTAAACCGGGGCCATTATCAGATAATTCTAATTTAACTTTACTATTTTCTAATGAAAGTTTTATCTTAATAATTTGCTTTTTAGCATGAGACATCATTGATTGACAAGAGACTTTAATTAAGTTCAAAATCACCTGATTAATATCAGTACTAGAAGCATAGACTTTAGGTAAATCTGCTGGAATATCTTTAATGATTTCGACTGTTTTAAAGTCAGTATTTTGCTTTAAATCATAATCTGTAGCGGCAAGCTCTAATGATTGATCGATCATTTCAGCAAAGGAGCATGCGGTTTTAGCTGAACTTGATTGATTAGAAAACTGAAGGAGGTTGGCAACGGTTTTAGAGGCTTTTTCTGCAGATTCTTTAATAGCATCAATAAAAGTGCTAATTTTTCTTTGGTTAAAATAACTCATCACTAGATTGAGATCTAGTCCCAATTCTTGGGCAGCTTTTTGATTAGCTTCCATCGTAGGATCAATACGACGCATAATATTTTGTGAGCCTTGCAGAATATTCGCTAAGGGCGTATTAATCTCATGTGCCATTCCAGCAGCCAGTGCTCCAACAGAAGACATTTTTTCTGTTTGCACCATCGCTCGTTCCATGTTAATTCTATGAGTAACATCATCAATCCTAATAATAATAGATACATTATCGTTATCTACAATCGGATATAAGATAATGTCTTGATAAGAACGATGTTGATTAACATACACAACTTGATTTGGAATACGCTCTAATGTTTTATTTTCTAAAACCTTAGCTATAATAGGCAGTAAGAAAGAATAGCTTTGATATAAAGTCAGAAATTCTTTACCCACTGCTTGTTCAGGTGAAATATTTGTAAATCTTGCCATTTCTTTATTCCACTCAGTGACTTCGCCTTTTGAATTTATCCCTAAAATCATGGACGGCATGGAGTCGATAATATCGCGTAACCGCAATTGGGTGGCGATGATTTTGGCTTGTCCCTCTAATAATCGTTCCGTCATGGCTTCAAAATTATCTGATAACACATCAATTTCTGTTGGCCATTTTTTATCTTTTGTGATGTTTGTACGCTCAAGATTACCGCTCGCCACTTTTAAAGTAGCATCTGTCATATCAGTCAAAGGCTTTGTTAAATAGCGTTTACCAAAGATCAAAAATAAAACCCAAAGCGCTGTACTCTTAAGAAAAGAGTTAACAATAATAACTAAAAAGACCTCTTTAACTTGATCTAGCACGATCCCGGCCGACGTATAAAGTGTAATTTGCCCAATTTTTAGATTTTTTCCACTCGCATCCTGATATATTAACTCTTTCTTTGCGGCAAAAGGATCGGCGATAAACTGAGGATTACTTTTGGCTTTCCCTGTTAAGCTATCATATTCAGTAAAATTACCTTGATCATCAGAAGGGATGAACCCACCTTTCCATTGTTGAGTCTGATCATCCTCTACTAAAGCCCCTAAAATAACCTTTGCTTCAGTTAAAACTTTTATAACCGCTTTAATATCATCTCCATTATAATTCCACAAGGACTCTGCAAGAGGAACACTCACGAGATCCAATGTGGAATCTAATTGTTCATGAATCCGTTGACTAGTTGAGGCATAATCAGTATACATATGATATATGGTTACTATTACGGTAATGACAACGTAGAATGAGAACACTATAGTCAAAAGTTTTTGGGCTATTGAACTTTTTATTTTTAACTTATCAGCATCCATTGCTCGACCTAAATAAACTTCATTTTTATTATTATAGCTGAAGTTTATTTTTATTCAGTTTATTGATTTAAAGATAAATTATTTTTTCAAACGGGCATAAAGATAGACTTCTGAAGACTCTGTTCGTGAAGAATTTGGTTTAAATAAAGAAACCTGGCTCAGCTCTTGTTTCCACAATTGAATAATATTATTAAATTCACTTCCGTGAAAAAGCTTTTGCACAATAAATCCTTGTGGTTTTAAATGTTTTCGCGAAAAAGCAATCATCAATTCTGTTAAATGCATCATTTTAGATTGCTCTACCAACGGTTGGCCCGAAAAATTTGGAGCCATGTCAGAGAAGATTCCGCCTGCATTTTTACCATTCAGTTGGTTTTTAAGATTTTCTAAAAATGCAGGGTCAGTAAAATCTCCTTGTAAAACTGTAGCTCCTACGACGGGTTTCATACTTAATAAATCACAAGCAATAATCAGATCATTAGGATAGGTTTGAACAAGAATTTCTGTCCAACCTCCGGGGGCTGCACCTAGCTCCAAGAAGGGCCCGGTTGCTCCTTTTAACTTGTATTTATCAATAAGCTCCCTCAGCTTGAAAGCCGCTCGCGAACGCAATTGCTCGTGCTTGCGCTGCTGAACAAATTTATCATTTTTCTGACGATCAATCCACCAGTTCATTAAACGAAAGCCTTAATAAATCAATAAGTTGAGTTTCTTAAATGTAATTTACTGATTTTATTTGATAATCAACATCTCCACCAGGGGTATGAACCTCAAAAGAATCATCAACATGCTTGCCTATCATCGCTCTGGCAAGCGGCGAATTAAAAGAGATCTTATTGGCACGAATATCAACTTCATCATCCCCAACAATTTTAAATGTTTCAACTTTATCATCATCTAAACGAATAAAAGTAACAGTAGAGCCAAAAATAACTTTACCATCATTCTCAATTGTAGATATATCAATCACATGTGCAGATCCAAGTTTTGCTTCTATTTCATTAATACGACTTTCCACAAAAGCTTGTTCTTCTTTTGCTGCATGATATTCAGCATTTTCTTTAAGATCGCCGTGTTCTCTCGCATCAGCGATAGCTTGAATGATCCGGCGGCGCTCAACTTGTTTGAGTCGCTCCAGCTCAGCTTTCAAAGATGAGGCTCCCTCTTGTGTCATCGGGTGTCTCTGTGTCATGTTAAATACCTCTGTCAAAAAATTCGTTAAACTCGTAACATCCCGGAGCTTTCTGTATAAGAAACGGAACAATTGATAATGCTCCTTTTGCGTAAACAGCACGATTAATCACGCGATGCTCGAGTATGACTTCCTGGTCATCAAAACATAGGGTTACCCTATGCATCCCTGGAATACTTCCTTCTCGCCTTACATCAATTAAAGTAGAGTCAACATTCAGTAACCTCGCTAATGTTAACGCAGTCCCAGAAGGTCTATCTTTCTTTAAAGCATGATGGGCTTCTTCAATCAAAACATTATTATATTCAATTTTAGGGCAATGACGCAAAAAATTATTAACTAATTGCATGCCTAGACTAAAATTCGCTGCATAGCAGACAGGAATTTCGCGCCCCCAAGCTTCTAATTGACTCTTAACGTCATCAAGCCCTGTTGTTCCACTAATTAACGGGATTTTAGTCTGGATAATAATGTTGTTCAATATAGGCCAGAAACTTTTATTGGAAAAATCTACAATACAGTCGATTTGATGCTCTTTGATAAGAGCAATATACTCGTTAGCTGAACATCCTTTATACCCAAAAAATGCTTCCCACCCCTTGGCAAGAACTTCATTATGTAAAAGCTTATTGACTCGACCTCCTGGCCCAGCTAACAAAATACGCACTACCAAATTCCCTGAACATAATCGACTAAGACTTTTTTACATTTTTAAGAAAATCTTTTACTTTATCAAACCAACTTTTTTGCAATGGCCCATGAGGAGCCTCGCTCGTGGTTTTAGCCAACTGCATAATCAGATCTTTCTGCTCTGCAGTTAAATCCACAGGAGTTTCCATAATCACACGGCACATTAAATGTCCTGCTGAATTTCTTGACGATGCAGGAACACCTTGACCAGCAATCTTAAATATACGATGAGTTTGCGTTCCTGGTGGAATTTTCAAGCTCAACTCACCTTTTAATGAAGGAATCTCGATTGATCCACCTAATGCTGCAGTCGTAAACGAAATAGGCACTTCAATATACAAGTTAGATCCATCACGCTGGAATATCGCATGAGGTTTAAGATGAACTTCAATGTAAAGATCGCCATTACTTCCCCCTTGAGGCCCTGCCTGTCCACGTCCAGGAATCCGCAATTTATCACCATCATCGACACCTGCGGGTATATTCACTGTAACTTTGCTTGTTCTTTCAACACGCCCTTGACCTTTGCAACTGCTACAAGAATCTTTAATCATCGTGCCTTGACCGTGGCAAACAGGGCAGGGTTGCTGAATCGAAAAAAAGCCCTGTTGCATTCTGACCTGCCCAGAACCATGACATTGTTTACATTGAATAGGATGCGTGCCAGGCTTAGCGCCTTTACCTCCGCATGGATCGCAACGTATGAGATTAGGAATCTGAATGTCTATTTGAGTGCCGAATACTGCTTGCTCCAATGTTATTTCTAAAGCGTACCTTAAATCAGCTCCTCGTTGTGGTCCACGATGACTTCCACCACCTGTACCGCCGAAAAAGTCTTTAAAAACAGAATCAAAAATATCTCCAAAACCTGCAGCACTTTCAGCGCCTCTTCCACCCATCCCATCAAAAGCTTGATGGCCATAATGATCAAACGCTTGTTTTTTCTGAGGATCGGATAGCAGCTCATAAGCCCAATTAATTTCTTTAAAACGCTCTGTGGCTTCAGAATCTTTATTTCTATCTGGATGATATTTCATGGCAAGCTTTTGATAAGCTTTTTTTATCTCTTTTTCAGTACTGCCACGCGCAACTCCTAAGAGTTCATATGGATCTTTGTTATTCATTAAAATACTCCAAGCACCCCTGCTTACAAGGGTGCAACTCTTTTTTAGCGTTTGTTCACTTCATCAAATTCAGCATCAACAACATCTTCCTGTGTTTGATGTCCTTTTGCCTCAGTTTGATTGTGAGCGTGTTGAGCTCCTGCTTCACCGCTAAACTTTTCAGTCAACGCTGTATATAATGATGATAAATGCTCTGTACGCTCTTCAATAGCCGCTTTATCTTCTTTATCCATGAGATCTTTTAAAGAGGCTACTGCTTGCTCTAAATCTTTTTTATCAGACTCAGGGATTTTATCTCCTAAATCTTTGAGAGTACGCTCTACAGTATGAACTATCGAATCAGCACTGTTTCGCGCATGCACTAATTCTTGGAAATGCTTATCTTCTTCTTCATGCTTTTTAGCATCATCAACCATAGCTTGAATTTCTTGTTCACTTAAACCACTTGAGGCTTTCACAATGATAGATTGTTTCTTACCGCTAGCTTTATCCTGTGCAGATACATTTAAAATTCCGTTAGAATCAATATCAAAAGAAACTTCTATTTGTGGCATGCCTCGCGGGGCAGATGGAATATCTGCTAAATCAAATTTACCTAATAATTTGTTTTTAACAGCAATTTCACGCTCGCCTTGAAAAACTCTAATAGTAACAACAGTTTGATTATCATCTGCTGTTGAGAACACTTGTGATTTACGAGTTGGGATAGTAGTGTTTTTCTCTATTAATTTAGTCATAACACCACCCATGGTTTCAATACCAAGAGATAGCGGTGTAACATCTAACAGTAAAACATCCTTCACGGCTCCGGAAAGCACAGCGCCTTGTAAAGCAGCACCAACAGCGACAGCTTCATCAGGATTAACATCTTTACGCGGTTCTTTATTGAAAAAGTCTTGTACTGCCTGACGAACTTTGGGCATACGTGTCTGACCACCTACAAGTAAAATTTCATCAATCTGATCAATAGTTTTGCCCGCATCTTTTAAAGCAATTTTGCATGGCTCAATAGAACGATTAATTAAATCAATCACTAAAGACTCTAATTTTGCACGTGAAATTTTATAATTCATATGCTTAGGGCCGCTAGCATCTGCAGTAATATAAGGAAGATTAATATCAGTTTGTTCACGTGAAGATAATTCAATCTTAGCTTTTTCTGCGGCCTCTTTTAGACGCTGAATGGCTAACGGATCTTTATGTAAGTCAATGCCTGTTTCTTTTTTAAATTCAGCAATTAAATATTCCATTACTGCTTCATCAAAATCTTCACCACCCAGATGAGTATCACCATTTGTAGCTAAAACCTCAAATTGTGTTTCACCATCAATATCAGATAACTCAATAATAGAAACATCAAAAGTACCACCACCGAGATCATAAACGGCCAAAATAGCATCTTTTTTCTTCTTATCAATACCATAAGCTAAAGCTGCTGCTGTTGGCTCATTAATAATACGCAAAACATTTAAACCAGCAATTCTTCCAGCATCTTTTGTTGCTTGACGCTGTGAGTCATTGAAATATGCAGGTACAGTAATAACCGCATCCGTCACATCATGACCTAAATAATCTTCAGCAATTTTTTTCATTTTCATCAATACATAAGCAGAAATTTGCTGCGGAGCCATTTTCTTACCTTGAGCTTCTACCCATGCATCACCATTATCAGCTTTAACAACTTTGTAAGGAAGCTTTTGATGCTCAATAGCTGGATCGTTAAACGTACGACCAATCAAACGCTTAACACCAAAAAAAGTGTTTTGAGGATTTGTTACAGCTTGACGCTTTGCTAACTCACCAACTAAACGCTCGGAATCTGTTAAACCAACAACAGATGGGGTTGTTCGTGCACCCGTATCATTTTCAATAACTTTTGGCACGCCGCCTTCAATAATAGCGACGCATGAATTGGTGGTACCTAAATCAATACCGATAACAGTAGATCTTGAACTCATTATGTTCTCCTAAAAAAATATTTCTTTGTATCTCTAATATTGGGATGTGTTATAAAATATCAAGGGGTTGTATTCATATTATTTGCAACAATAACTCGAGCTGCCCTCAATAAACGACCATTGACAACGTATCCTTTTTGAACAACCATCACGATGCTATTATGGGGTAATTCATTGGTTGGTTGCATAGACATTGCCTCACATGTTGCGGGATCAAAAATTGTCCCAACAACAGGATCAACAACAACCAAACCAAATTTATCAAGCAAATTATGAACTTGATGTCCCATCATGTTCAAGCCTTCTAACATATGCTCTAAAGACACATGGGAGTGCTTCAGACTGGCTAAGGCTCCATCCACACTGTCTATCACGAAAATAAACTCTTTTAAAAATTCTATATGAGCAAATTTTAGTGCTTGCTCTCGTTCTTGATCCTTACGTCGCAATAAGTTTGCAAGCTCAGCTTGTAACCTGATGGACTGATCTTGAGCTGTTAAAAGCTCATTCTCCAACTTTTTAACACATTTTTCTAACAAAACAACCTTATCTTGGCTCGTTTCTTGCTTAACAACTTGATCATCTAGATCAGATTGTACAGGATGTTCTGTTGTGCTTTCGAGTTGTTCATCATTCATAGCAAATACTCCGATTTTAATTCCTTATCACATAAATGGGGATGGTTTTATAAAATTCAAGGATAAAAAAAATGTTGAATTTTAAAAAGATAGGGTTGGCAGGAGCAGTTGATGACCATTTTGTCGAGAAAATAGTTCAAAAAATAATTCATCTTCTTGATATTTTAAGAATTTCATGTGTAATAGATGAAAGATTGCATACGCAACATAAAGAGAAGAAAAAATTACATGACATGCTCTCTGAAATTGATATTCTTCTTATTGTTGGAGGGGATGGAACCTTTTTACGCATAGCAAGAGAAACCTTTGATCATAACATCCCTATTATAGGGATTCATTGCGGGCGTTTAGGATTTTTAACCGAAATTCATTCTGACTTGCTTTATAATTCATTCGTAAAAATCTTTATAGAAAAAAAATACTCCCAAGAAGATCGTCTTATTTTAGAGTGCCATGATACAGAGCATGACTCGCCTTTATTAGCCCTCAATGATTTTGTTATCACACAAAATGATCATCAAAAAATGATTGAATTTTCTCTATCGGTACAATCTACACTTGTTTGCCAACAACGAGGTGATGGTATTATTGTTGCTACGCCTACTGGCTCAACTGCTTATGCTCTTTCGGCCGGCGGCCCAATCATTGATCCGAATTTAGATGTACAGCTTATTGTACCAATGTTTGCACATACGCTCAATCTTCGTCCTTTAGTATTTCCAGCAAATGAACCGTTGAGTTTACTTTGTGACACACAGAAATCCACCGCTTCTATTCAAGTAAATGCTGATGGCCAAGAAAAAAGATTATTATCATCACCACATTTGTTACATATCAAAAAGCATAAACAAAAAATCAATCTACTGCATCTTGAGTCATATAGTTTTTATCATACTCTGCGAAAAAAATTTGATTGGTCTACTCAACATATTCAACAAAGGAAATAATATGTTTATTGAAAAAAAATCAATTAATATCTTGTTTGCGATAGTGTTTGTGATAGGAATAATTATATATATTGCCCCAAAATTAGATCAAGCAGCATACACTTTATTAAACGGACATCTTGCTTTTATGCCCTTGTGGTATAAAAAAATGATCGCTATGATGAATCATCGTCTAGAAAACTATATGAATTTATTTTTAATATTATTCAGCTTTACTCTTGCTGTACCAACAGACTCTAAAAAAATCAAAAAATACTGGTTTTTCATCTTAGGATTAATAATTTTTTATGAATTCTGCTACCAAATTATTGTACGATTAGACCACACAAAACTTTTTTTACGATCGTCCCCTTCTTTTCATTTCAATGGTATTGATCTGAGTATTTTCGATCCCGCTAATATAAAAATTTATGCCCAAAGTAGTTTTCCTAGTGGTCACGCCATCGTATTGGGTTATTGGTGCGCATCAACGTCATTTCTTTTCCCAGTACATATGCAAACTCCCTGCAGAGCAATCAGCTTTTTATTATGTCTTCCAAGACTTATAGGGGGAGGGCATTGGTTAAGTGACGTTGTTACCGGCTATATTTTAGGTAATTTATTTTTTGAGGCCTATCTGTCTTTAGTGACATTCTCCCGCCACTAAATTGCTAAGGCAATGCGGGAGTAGGGCTTCTTCTTTTTGCGACCCATCTGCAGCAACCTGAAGACCTCTGGCTGAAGCAGTTGCGCGGGAAACTCTCGCTTCAGGGGAACTCGTGACGCAAATGCTGTGTCCCTGCATATTGGCTCATCCGATTGCTCGGATGTTTCGTCCCACATTGATATCTTTATCATGGAGCTGATCGCACGATAGACATTGCCATTCCCTAACGGACAACGGCATAGCATCCATCTTATAGCCACAACAGCTACACACTTTAGAGCTTGGTTCATAGCGGCCAATTTTGTGTAAGGTCTTTCCAGCTCGCTCGCACTTATAAGAAAGAAACAAAATGATCGATCTTAAGGCCGCATGCCCTATCATAGACATGTCGTACACAACCAAAATGCTTTTTCAGCAACGTTTCTTGTTCTTGGTCAGGATAAAGGCGATAGCGATAAGCTTTGAGTATGGTTTTGTTTTTAGATCAGATTTTTTTGACCTGTATTATCAAGACAATCTGCTCTCAGCATCGAAAACACACTCATGAATTAATAGAGTGATTATACGCCAAAAATCGCTTCGGTAAAAACTCATGCTGATATAGAAAATATCTTGTAGATCAGCCGATCCTATAAGGTCTCGCACGCCATCTCCACTCAAATTTTTACAAAAATGTTGAATGGTAAATTCGGTGAGTTTTGTTAAAAAAATAGTCATTAGGGAAGGCAATCAGAATAAACTCTATGTCTAAAACACATTTTGCTAAAAATAAGTAGGCTTATCCCAAAAACTATTATAGTATGCCTTTATTAAAACTATCTTTCTTTTATTGATGTGCATATGCATTTTTGTTGATAAAAAAGGCAGGGTGAGAACAATCAATATCGAAATAACTCAACCGATCCTATTGTCAGATCTTCTATCACTTGAGATCCTAAAAATAAACTTGTCAGAAAATCATGCTTGTTTCCGCGAGATGCGCCCTCTACGTTTTAATGATATCATTCAACCCGCTGATCGATTAGCTTTTCTTTTACCTGCAAGACTCGATGCGACAACTTGGCGAAAAAATCGTTTGCAAAACAAAGATTCGTTAAAGTCTTAGTATGACAATATATTAGGATATTAGTGACATTCTCCCGCCACTAAATTGCTAAGGCAATTCTAGTGGGGGCTTCTTGCGACCCATCTTCAGCAACCTGAAGACCTTTCGCTGAAGCAGTTGCGCCGGCAACTATGGCTTCAGAGGT
>Ga0214917_10000389_pt1 | contig 57512 bp, 121 predicted proteins | sample LL_1208_BB_MetaG_FD_177983 | JGI IMG/M metagenome (GOLD analysis project Ga0214917, IMG submission 177983) | Freshwater microbial communities from Lake Lanier, Atlanta, Georgia, United States - LL_1208_BB | ecosystem: Environmental > Aquatic > Freshwater > Lake | place: USA: Georgia... | reverse complement strand
CGGTCGTAGTCCCGGCAGTACTCCTGGACGAAGTGGTCGGGGACCACGAACCGGGCGAGGTTGGGGTAGGCCTCGACCAGCCGGGTGAGCTCCTTCTTGGCACCGTCGATGGCGTACTTCCAGTTCTCGCCCTCGTAGCGGCCGGGCTTGCCACTGCCCGGGGTGGTGACGGTGTAGGCGGTGGGGGTGAAGTCGATCGAATCCATGCTGCCTCCTTATGGTTCAGTTATACCACACCTGGCCGACCGTTGCACGGGTCAGGCGGGATACCCCGCCGCCACGCAGCCGTTGATCCACTCGAAGTAGACCTTCTGGCCGCTCAGCCGGCTCACCTCGTCCCCGAGCTTGATCCACCAGCCGAGGGGGTCACGGTGGTTGTAGTCGTTCGGGATCCCCGTTCCCTCGTGGATGATGCACACGAGGGAACCCTTCCGGGACCAGCCACCGGGGTCCTGGCCGCCCCGGAAGACCGTCTGGGCGGGGTCGATGTCGATGCCGAGCTCGGCGGCGGCGGTCTTGAGGGCCTTCTTGGTTGCGGCGTAGGGACTCATTCCTTCCTCCTTATGAATACACTATACCACGGTGGACCGACCGTTGCACAGGTTCATCGGCGCCGGGGCGGGTCCATCCAGAGCTCGACGATGTCCCAGCCGGTCTTGTGGCTCTTCTTCCACTTCTTCCCGACGATCGACTCGGCGAGGGACCAGACCGCGTCGGTGCCCTCCAGGTGGGACTCGGCCTTGAAGGTGACGCACTCCTCCCAGCTCTTCCACTGGCCGCGAGCGTCCTCCTTCCATCGACGAACGTAGCATCCGAACTTCGCCATACCGCCTCCTGATGATACAGTTATACCACGCTGGACGGACCGTTGCACGGGCTCACCACTTGCTGGTGAGAGCCGCACGCTTGATGAAGAGGGTCTCACCGTTGCTGGGGCAGAAGACCTGGCAGCAGTCCTTCGAGGTGTAGTAGCCTTGAGGGGCGCTCGCCCGCCCGCGCACGACCGTCAGGACCGCGTCGCCTGGGATGGTGAAGTAGGTGTCGCTCGGGGCGAGCTTCGACTCACCGCCGCTGTCGTAGGGGACATCACGGCCGGCCCGACAGTCCTCGTGGAGCTTGGCGTACCAGGCCTGGGACTCCTCGCTGCTCGCCCGTCGCCAGCCCTGGATCGGACTGCCACTCGCCGACCGGACGAGGTCACCCTTGTAGAACGTGGGGACCGCGGTGTTGGTGCTCTTCATCTGCCCTCCTTATGATACTAGTATACCATGCCTGATCAGCTGTTGCACCGGCTCTCGACCAGGATCACCTCACCCTCCACGAGACCGAAGGAGGAGGTCTCGACGAATCGCTTTCGCTCCGGCCGCCAGTCGGGGCGCGGCGGCTGTGTGGCGTACCAGAGACTCTCACCCTTCCAGGTGACGTCGAACACCACCTGATCACATGGTACCTTGATCTCCATCGAGCCGCCGAAGGCCTTGGAACGTTGGTTGTCGGTACAGGCAAGGAGGCTGAGGAGAAGGGTTAGCATCACTTGATCTCCACGGGAAGGACGACGCAGGACATGACTCGAGGTTCTGTACCGTGACGACCCCGGAGGATGTAGCACTCCACCCCCGGGCGAGGGGAGACAGTGACCATGTCCTCCCTGGCACTGTCAGCGAACCGCTCATCGTGGGCGACTTTCTCCTCAGGTGTGTTGGGCTGGGTGCAGGCGACACCGATCACGGCGACAGCCGGGCCAATGAGCAGGATGCCGAAGAAGAAGAGCGGGAAGTTACGGTCGTCGAGGAAAGAAGAGCGCATCAGATGCTCCCGGCGATGAGGTTGAAGAGCTGACCGAGGGACCAGGTGATCCCGAAGAAGACGAAGTGGGCCGCGATGGCGACCGATCCGAGGGTCACCACGACAACGAGTGCCTTCGCGAATCCGTACGTGTGGTGGTCGATGCGCTCGACCGTGTCCTCAATCCGATTCCAGATTGCCTGCATTCCTTCCTCCTTACAAGAACAGTATACCACGTCCTGCCAACCTTTGCACGGGACCCGTCAGCGGGTCCAGCAGGCGTCAGCGCAGTACATGTTGCCCTTCTTGGAGATCAGGCCAGGCGCCCCGCAGTTGTTGCAGTGCTTCATCTCGCCGAGCTCCTCCGCGAGGTCCTTGATCCGCTCGATGACACGACCGGGGATCTCGGTGATCTCACCCGTGCGCAGGACCTTCCGTTCCTTGAGGATGCCGCGACCACGCTTGGACTCATCCGTCGGGTTGAAGACCGCGCAGACACGGATCGCGTCGACGCCCATCGGGCGGACCGCCTCACCGACGATGGTGGTGTACACCAGGATCTCGACGCCACGAAGGCGGCTGGAGTTCCGGGAGAGGACGAGCTCGTTCGTTCCGGGGATCGTCTTCGGCGAGAAGCCCGCCCGCATCACAGCCATCTTGACCTCGGTGGCGAGCGCCCAACGATGACCGTACTCCGCGTGATTGTACTTCATCTGCCCTCCTGATGATACAGTTATACCACGGTGGTGGAGCGGTTGCACGAATCACGCGGGGCAGGGGCCGAGGGCACCCCCACCCCTCGAAGCCCTCACTCGGGCTTGGACCAGGTGGCCTTGCGGCCCTTCCGCGTTTCGACGATGGTGCCGTCCGCGAGCAGATTCCGTGCAACGAGGAGGATGTCGGTGTAGACGAACCGGTCCTCGGCGACCTTCAGGAGGTCGATCGCGGTGACCGGGCCGGCCTCGACGAGGGCCATGAGGGTCTCGCGGCAGGCCTCCAGTCGCGGAGCCACCTTGGCCGTGGGTCCTCGGGGACCGGTCGGGGCCTTGGCCTTCTCGGCGACGACCGGCTCGGGGAGGCGGACCAGGCCACCGTCGCGGACACCCACCTGCCCACCGAGCTCGACGAGCTTGAGGGTGAGGGCGGTCTGGGAGAGCCCCGAGACCTTGGCCAGGGCGTTGACCGTGATGGGGGTCTCGAGGCTGAGGTGGGCGATGAGGGGGGTGACGATCTCGCGGTCCATGATGGTCTCCAGGTCGTTGAAGATGGTGTCGGTCGCGGTCTCGATGTTGTCGTTGCTCATTCCGTCCTCCTTACTGTTTAGTTATACCACGTTTGCCGGCCCCTTGCATCGTTTCCGGCCGGCCGGTTTGTTGGGGATTCGAACCCCGGTGGCCGGCCGCCACCATGATGTAGTTATACCACGGTGCCAGGCCGGTTGCACGATTCACGCGAGTGAGATGCCGACCACCTCGAGCTCGTCGATGAGCTCACGCTCGTGTTCGAAGACCATCTCGAGACCGACGGTCCCGGAGAGCGGCAGCAGCCGGCCGCCCTCACCGATCACGGTCACCACGATGTCGGGCGGCATCTCGCTCAGGGCCTTGATGAGTTCCGCTACGGTCATTCCGTCCTCCTGATGATACAGTTATACCACGACACCGGAGGGGTTGCATCGTTTCAGTCGAAGGACACCAGAGGACGGAGATCGACCTTCATCTTCCTCACCTCCTCGGGATCCCACCCGTCGAACAGTAGGGTCTCCCGCAGCTCCTCCATGCTTCTGCAGTCGTCGTCCAGGAGCTCGATCTTGTTGCCCCGCAGTCGTCGGACCGCTCCCATCGTGATTCCAGTTCCCGTGCACTCGTACAGGTCGTGTCCCGAGACGAGGATCGCCAGCCGACCGTCCGGGAGGATCACCTCCATCGGTCCCTTGTCCTCGTACTCGAAGACCGTGTAGACCGCCCTTATCTTACGCTCCTTCTTCCGCGCCATCATCATCTCCCTTGTATACGGGTGCCCCCGCGGGGGTGCTTGTACGGGCGCCCGCGGGCGCTCATGCGTGTCATCGCTGTCACAGTTAGCTGGGCACTCTTGAGGGCCTACGCCTCATCGTCCACCCGCCGGCGGCAGGCCCGACGGCAGGCCTCCTTGCGCTTGTCCGGGCGGATGTCGTGGACCCCACGCCAGTCCGCCGGGGTGCCGCCGGCTGCGAAATGGGCGGCACGGTCGAACCCGCGGAGCAGGCGGATCGTGTCGAGGGTGCGCTTCACGCGGTGCTTCGCGGTGACGTCCTTCTTCGTGCGTGCCATGGTGTCCTTCCTCCTTATGATGTAAGTATACCACGCCGGGGGTCCGCTTGCATCGTTTCAGGGGTGATCGATCGGGGGTCCTGGCCACCAACGCCGGCCCACGACATGTCGTGCATCGCGGATGGCCTGCTTGATCATCCAAGCGTAGATCACGCCCACCACGAGCGGGATCATGACAACCTGGGCGGCTCGACTCAAGCCTCAGCCTCAGCGAATTGCCCGACGGTCGACCACATCGTGTGGATGATCTGGGTCTCGCTCAGCGGCGGGGTCCCTGAACCGACCCGGGCCATCTCACTCTCGTAGACGTGAGCCTGGATGATCATCTGGTTGATCGCCATGCTCTCGATGATACGAGCTCCGCAGGTCGCGGCACGCTGGTGGGAGAGCTCGAAGGGGGTGAGGGTCATGTGGACTCCTTGGTGGGTTGGCTTGATCATGAGTAGACTATACCACGGTTCAGGGGAGATTGCACCAGGACCTGACGACGCCCGGTACCTTCTTCCCGGAGATCGCCTGCTTCGCGGCGTCCATGTGCTTGCAGTTCTGGCCGAGGGTGCGGAACGTGGCGCAGGTGCACTCCCACGGACGGCGGGCGCCCTTGAAGAGGTGGAGCTCGTAGGCCTCGCGACCATCGGAGCTGAGCACCACGACACCGGCGTCGGGCTCACTGAACGGCATCCGGAACCTCCTCGTCGGTGATCTCGATCCAGCAGGTGCGGGAGCTGAAGCTCACGCCAAGATCCTTGAACATGTAGCTTCCGTGCCTGAGAACCGGCGCCCCTGGCACCTCGAACGTGGTGATCGCCCCGCCGCTCGAGCACATCATGACGGTGACGAGCGCGGCGATCACAGGGTCCCCGCGCAGACGCCGACGCAGCAACCGCCGCTGAAGATGAGGAGCGTGAGCGCCGACTTGGTGAAGAACCCGGTGCTTTCGGACGGACGGGTCCAGACGTAGACGATGGCAGCGATCGAGAGCAGGGTGAACATTCCTTCCTCCTTACAAGAACAGTATACCACACAGGTTGACGATTTGCATGCCCGCCCCCTCAGTTGTCGTACGCGCAGAGGTACCGGAGTCGGGACTTGAAACGCTCATCATCGCCGTGGACGTCTGACTGGAGCCCCATCACCTCGCGAAGCGGGATCCCCATCGTCAGGCTGTTCGCCTCACCACGATCGTCGGAGAGACCGAGCCAGAGCTCCTGGACGATGTCGTCGGGTCTGGGGATCTGCTCGTACTCGAGTGAGCTCACCTCGTTACGTTCACCGTAGCGCTCCTGCATCTCGGCGCAGTACTCATCATTCGCCGCCCTCACTGTGTCGACGCTTGCGACCGTGTGGCTGTGGAAGCCTCGACCCCACCGAGCGCAGATATCGCGCCAGTAGTCACCCACGACCTCGGTTCCTGGCTCAGCCTCGGTCGGATCCCAGCATTCCGAGTCGCAACGGGGTCCCTCCCCACGCACACCGCTCATGATCCCGAACCAGGCGTAGCTCCGGTTGTCGCTGATCGAGCGAAAGGCGAACCAGCGACCGTCCGGTACCCGAACCTCCCAGACGCCGTGAATATCACATCCCATCCTGATCTCCTAGCAATTCGATGTCCTTCTCATCCCACCAGCTCGTCCCTCCGTCGTTGTAGTGGAGGACAAGCACTCGGGCACGGATGGGCGTCCTGTCGATCGTATGCTCAACGTTGGGACCCCACCGTGCCGTGTACATCTGCGAGCCGCCGAAGTACCCGGGCTCGACGCGGAGGACCTCACCCAGCTCCTGCTTGCGGTTGAGCTCGCCGCCCCAGGACACCCGGACGAGGTCCCCCACCCTCACAGTTCGATCCCGATCTTCGCCGCAGCACGCTGGGCGTAGGCGTGACCGCGTGCGGTGAGATGGAAGCTGCCCTTCGAAGACTGCCTCTTCGTGAACCACCCATTCGCCGCACGATCCTTCGGGGCCTCATCGTTGAAGAGGTGACCGCGGTAGATGCCCCGCGGACTGAAGTAGCCTGCGTTCCACGAGCCGTCGCCGGGGGTCCCGAAGCGGTACTGGCGGAGGGCTCGGAGGTACCAGCGGGCCGGCAGCCCCGGATTGGCGTGCATCTTCAGGCACAGGTACTCGATGTTGCTGAGGGCGAGGCTCGGGACGTTGACCTGCTTCACGTTGGCTCCTTGGTTGGTATGGATACAATACCACAGGGGCGGCGGGAATGCACCGTTTCCCGCCGACCCCACCGCGATGTCGATCACTCCTCGTCGACCGCGCCGTGCTCGAAGTCGTCGGGGTCCATGTCCATGTTCGAGGACGCCCACTCCCAGGCGTGATCCTCGTCCTGGAAGGTGAACTCGACGTAGGGATTGCCGCCGCCCGGACCCTCGGCCTCGATGATGACCGCCTTCACGGGGCGGGCGATGTCCTCGGCGAAGACGTCGGTGACGTTCTGGCCGTCCTTGAGGGCCTGCGCGGCCTCCTCTCCCATCATGTCCATGAAGAAGTCGAAGTTGATGTCGAAACGGCGGATGTCCATGATTCACTCCGGTTGGTTGGTCGATTCGTTGGTGTTCCCCACCAACTTGATAGTTATACCAGGCTGGTGGGGCGATTGCACAGGTTCAGTAGGCGTCCGGATCCGGTCCGAGGGACTGGGAGTCGTGTTCCTCGTCCTCGTCATACTCTTCCTCGTCGGGAAGCTGCTCGGTCCAATCCCCCTCGACGAAGTAGAGGGTGTCGTAGGGACCGTCACAGGGAACGGCCATCCACTCAGCGCCGTCCTCATCACTCTCGAAGATGTCGTAGGTTCCGCCGGAGCCGAACCGGCAGGAATCGTCCAGGGCGCTCAGCGCATCCTCGAGCTCCTCGGTGAGCTCCAGGTCGCCGTAGTCCAGGTTGACGTTGTTTCCTTCGAAGACAGCCATGATGAACTCCGGTTGGTTGGTTGGTCCGCTTGACTATTCAGTTATACCATGGTGGGCCGGCCGTTGCACGAATCCCGAATCTGCTGTCGAAGGGCGTCGATTTCTTCCTTGAGCGCCCGAGACCCCTCTGGGGTGGATTCGTAGCGGATGACCTCATCGATGATGGATCGATGATGCTCCCTGTGGAAGGCCTTGATCTCCTCCAGGGGCGTCCCGTCGACGCCCATGATCGCCCACCTGCGAAGGATCTCACTCACCGGGCACCCCCTCGACGATCCCGTCGTCCTCGTCATCGAATCCCTCTTCCCCATCCTCGAGACCCTCCTCGTCGAGGTCATCGAACGTACCCTCCCAGCCGGTGATCGTCACCGCCTCGAGGGTCTCAGTGTCGAGACGGACGAGCTCGATCACGGTCGGATCGTCACCGACGGAAGCCTTACACTCCTCGAAGGACTCCTGGGCCTCACTCTCGGAGCGATGGTAGTAGCTGTGCTGCTCGACGTAGTAGCCGCCGACCGAGACGTTGACGATGTAGATGTCCGCCATGATTCCTCCAGTTGGTTGGTCCGCTTGACTATCCAGTTATACCACGGTCCGGGGACCGTTGCACCCCTTCACTCGTCGTCCTCATCGGTTCCGTCGGAGCCACACCGGGGACACTCGTCCCCGCCGCCCTCGTAGTGCCAGGGGTGGGGGCAGTCCTCGGAGTCCTCCTCCTCGAGCTCCTGGGCCGAGCTCTCCATCGTGCACATCGACGAGCCGAGGTAGCCGTGGTCGTTGTTGAGGCTCATGAGGATGTGGGGGTACCAGTAGCTCCGAGCCCGCTCCCTGGTGAGATCCGACCCGTTCTCACGGATGAGGTCCATCGCCTCCTGGACGAGGTCCCGAATCTCCTCGGTGATCTCCATGATTCGCTCTGCCGCTTCGGTCTTGCTCATTCCGTCCTCCTGACTGTTCAGTTATACCACGGTGGTTGGCCGGTTGCATATCCTCAGTCGTGGAAGTGGGCCCTTGGTGGAAGCTGCTCCACCAGGTCATCCTCGATGCTCATCCATCCTCCCCCAGTGTTCCACTCCACGAGGAGGATCGTCCCAGGTCCCTGCTTCTTCTCCAGGAGGTTGCGGACGGTCCCAACCGTCCCCTTTCGAACCCCGAGCCAGTCACGGAGCAGGATCACCCCGTCTCCCTGGCACCAGGTTCCCCCCTCCACCGATCGATCGTCCACCATGTTTGCCTCCAACAAGAACATCATACCACAGGCGGCGGACCCTTGCATCGTTCGGATCGGGGGGAACCCCGCTTCTCAGGCTTTCCTCTTCCTCGCACGCCGTGCCGTCTTCTTCCTCACCGGCTGTCGGCGGGCCCGCCGGGCGATGATCTTCACGTTCCGCCCCTTCCAGGAGAGGCGCTCACCCTCTGTCGTCAGGATCCAGAGCGACGGCGGATCCCAACCTCGATCCTCCGCCTCGAGCACGATCCCCTCGATGACGGACTTATCTGACCACATGCATTGTACATGATCCCCCTTCCGCGGCCAGTCGGGTGGGGAAGCCCCCGTACGGGCGGGCTTACGGGTGCCCCCGCGGGGGGGCGCGCTCACATGCGTGTCATCGCTGACACACTTATCCTTGGGCATCGGATCACATCCTTCCCTTGTGATTCGTGCCGATGCTGCCGCTCTCTCCAACCTTCCTGAACTTCATGTTTCCCATGTACGTGTTGCTTCCGCTGAGCTGGCAGCTCTTCCCTACGTTCTGACCGCTGTTGCTCCGCCACGCGGAGACGTACGCCTCTCGATCCTTCTGGGAGTTGAACGCCAGCACCGTCACGCCGACTCCCTTGCCATCACCCGCCATCACGCCTGCGTAAGGGACTGCCGTCTCGGTGCCCATCTCCTCGACGCAGTCGGGACACTCGTTCACGCGCCCGCCGACCTGGCGCTTCCGCGCGGTGTCCGTGTTGAACTCGATACCGCAGTGCTTGCAATCCTTCAGCATCGTCCCCTCTGTATGCTAGAACTATACCATACCCCACCCAGGTTTACATGCTTGCCAGCCGGGCCGCTGGAGGGGCGGGGGTGGTATTCCCCACACCCAACCGGAAAACGGGGGCCCTGGTGCCCTCTTCTCCGTCTCCGTCATCCTGCGGTGGCCCCCCAACCACCATCATCACGCCACCCCTGGAGGTACCGACGCTCCAGCGCGGTTTGCTTGCCGTCCGGAGCCAGGGCGATCACGAATCCCGTCAGGCCCTTCAGGCCTTGGGGATCCAGGCAGACGAAGAACTCGCCTGCCTGGAAGCGACCCACGTCCCTTTCGAGACGGATGATCTCACCCACCTCGAAGGGCATCAATCCTCCTCGGCGACGGCCACCACCTGGAATCCGGTGCCGTTCAGGGAGAGCCAGGTCGTCGCACCGGACCCGCCGAAGCGGTTCTTCACGGTCTCGAGCCGGCGGCATCCGAGCAGGTCCTTGTCCTTCTTCTCAATGGTGAGGCAGATCATACCATCGACCATGTGCTTGAGCTTGTTGGACCCGGCGAAGCTGCCGCCCTTCGTGACCTGCCCGATGATGATGGCGTTGGTGTAGTTCTCCTTGCACCAGTTGGTGAGCTTCTCCAGCGAACGCTCGGCCGTCGCCGTGGTGATGCGGCCCGTGGAGAAGTGGCCGTCGTCCATGCACTGGAGCGAGTCGACGATGAGCATGAAGGGCTTGCCCTTGTTCTTCTCGGTGTTGCGGAACTTGTCGGCCTTCTTGATGAGGTCATCGACGTTCGTCTCGCTGCCGACCGCGAAGCCCTTACGGAGACCGAGGCGCTCGCAGGCGGCCTTCACCTGGAAGAGCGACTCCTCGGCGGTGTTGAAGACCGTGACCGCGCCGCCCCGCGTGAGGTTGTCGGCGAGGGTGAGCATCATCGTGGTCTTACCGGCGCCGGCCTCGCCGGTGAACATGTACGCGGCCGAGGGGGTGAAGCCCTGCCCGCCGATCGCGGCATCGAAGAAGTCGAGGCCGGAGAGGAACTTGTGCCGCATCTGATCGGGCACGGTGACGTCGTTGATGTTGCTGCCGAACTCGACGGAATCAGTGGCGACCTTGAGACGCATTCAGTACCTCGTTTGATTGGTTGGTTGGCTGCCGTTGGTGTTCCCCACCAACAAGAATACTATACCACAGGACGGAAGGGGTTGCACAGGACCCGTGGGTTACGCCCGGTGCGTGTGGACCAGACGATGGGTGCGGGGGTCGTAGATGTTCGTGAAGCTGAAGACCTTGAACGACCGGCCCGGCCACGCCTTCTCCAGGCGGCGGACGACCCCACGAACGGTCTTCAGGTCACGGTCGATCGAGCGCCCGCCGCTGCCGACGGGCTCGTCGGTCTGGCCCGGGGTGTCGGGGGTCTCGGTGACGTAGGAGTAGAACTGCATGATTGCCTCCGTTGGTTGGTCCGCTTGACTATACAGTTATACCACAGCCGGCTGGCCGTTGCACGCCTGCTGCTCGATGGGTTTGACGTCCTCGATGAACGTCCACTTGGGACCAGCATCGAGCATGTCGTTCCAGAGCACCCGGGCTTCGGGTCTCTGGTGCAGCATCGATCGCATCTCGAGGATGATCCCGATCGCGTCAGGATTCTCCTCGTCGCCCCACGGGTTATCAGGGCTGACGAGGTCCCCGATCTGGTAGACGGGCATACTCACTCCTCCTCGTCACCGCGCCAGATCTCGTCCGGGTCCTCGAGGCGGTCCACCGCGTCCGAGCAGCCCGTCTCGTACAGCATGTCGAGCATCCGCCCGACGACAAGGTAAGCCGGTGCATCGACGACCGTGACATCATCCGCGAAGACGAAGACGGGGCCCCGCGCCTCGTCCCAGGCCGGACGGCAACAGTAGACCGCCCGGTCCACCTTCATCTCAGGGGGCATGTTCTCCCAGCTGCAGCGGAGAGCGCAGTTGGTGGCGCCCACGACGGTGAGCCGTCCCGCGACACCGGGCACCGTGACCGTGATGTCGAGGTAGCCCTTGAGAGAGTTGAGAATCCGTTCGGTGAGTTCCTGGGACATTCATTCCTCCTTGGATGGTGAGAATCACCATCGCCTTACAAGAACAGTATACCACGGCGGCCCGCCGGTTGCATGGGTCAGGCGCCGTGCTGACCCTCCTCCTCGAAGACCTCATCTGCGATCTCCCGCAGCAGATCAGCGGCGTCAGCAGGGTCTCCACCGCGGTCCAGGTACTCGGTAACGAGGGCGTTCATGTGCGCGCTGAAGGCTCCGAAGTCCATTGTCACTCCCATGTTGATGATGCAGACGAGAATCAGACCCAGGATGAAGGCGATGAGGTACCTCACTCGACCTCGATGATCGTGCTGACGGTGTCGTCCATGGTCCAGCTCTCGAAGGCCAGACCGCGACCGACGAGCGTGGCGATGTCCTTGACGGTGAGGGTGTCGGTGCCGCAGTCGGCACGGAGCTGGAACCGGTGGACGGTGGCGTTCTTGAAGCCGAGCTCGCCGGCGTCGTGGGCGGCCATGAGCTCCTCGATACTGCTGAAGTCATCCGTGCTGCCGATGAGGAAGATGAAGGTACGCATTCCGTTGCTCTCCTTGGTTGGTTGTTCCTTACTGTCCAGTTATACCATGGTTTGCCAGCCGTTGCATCAAACCGGCTGGACACTCCCGAAGTTCCAGACTGGGATCGGATGACCGGTGCCGTTCTGAAGGACGATCATCCAGAGACGATCTCCGACCTCGATGGGAGGGCGCTCAGTGAACCACTCCTCGACGGTGCTCCGGAGACCGTGGACGCGGAAGTCCTGGCCGAGCTGGTACCCGAGGAAGACACCCTCAACCTCGCCGCCCCATTGCGAGGACCTGACGAGGTCTCCGGGATTCGGGTGGAACTTCGCATCCCGGTAGTTCCTCGAGGCGACCTTGATGAACTCATCGAAGAGTGCATCCTGAGCGCCGCCGACCTTCTCGGTGTGCTCGTTGGGATAGCACCTGAAAGTTCCCTCCTTCCGCCGGTCCCAGAGGAGGATCGCAGGGCTCTTGGGTCCCGGAGAGGTGATCCAACCTGCCTGGGAGAGGCTGAGACCAGAGTAGGCCACCGAGAGCTTCAGGACCTCGGTCTGCGGGATCCCGGGGTTCGCGATGATGTACTCACAGGCCCGACGAACCGCGACCCCACCGTAACCACCGGGAACGCGGAAACCGTTGACGACCAGATGTTCCTTCGCCATTCTGCCCTCCTGATGATACAGTTATACCATGGTGGCTAGCCAGTTGCATCGGTTCCGTCGTTGACCAGCAGGGGCGCGACCTGTGACCAGTCGACCTGGACAGGTTTCTGCTTACCGTTGTGGAGGATGGTGTACTTCGCCCCCTTCCGACTGATGACGATCCCCTGCTCGTTGCCCCAGAACTGGACAAGGGCCCCAGGCTCGATGCCGTTGTAGTCGTAGTTGCGAACCTCGGGAGTGTCTGCCTCGATCATCTGGATGAGGTTCTTCGGGGCGAACCATTGACCCCTCCAGGAGGGATCACGATCAGGCCCGCAGCGAAACCAGCCGTCGCTCCGAACCTCGTAGACGTACATGCTCTTCATCATGCCAGCCCGCTGGCTGACACGGACGATGGCGACCTTCATTGCTCTTCCTCCTCGAAGCGGACCTCTTCGCAGGGCCGCAGGTCAGATGCGTTGCAGAGGGCGACACCTCGAGGGCCCAGGACCTGGACGACACTCGTGGTCGTCACAACAGGTGGGAGCTGGGTGACCATGTAGATCGCGTCGGCCCCGAACTGGACCCTGAGGTAGCTGCCCTTCCGAGCGGTGTAGGCCTTTCCGAGCTCGAGCTTCACGATGGGTCCCTTCGGCTTCCTGGACACCGGCCGGTCCGCCAGCATCCGTACTCCAGGCTTCGGCATTCCTTCCCTCCTGATGGTACAGTTATACCATGGCCGGCGGCCGGTTGCATGATTGCCAGCGTGGGCGCTGGATGGGCGGGGGTGGGTTACCCCACACCCCGGTGCGAATCGAGGGCCCTGGCGCCCTCTTCTCCAGCTTCGAGCCACTGGAGGTGGTGGCCAGGGGGCAACCGTGGAGGCCACCCCACCGGCCGCCGGTTAGGCCGCCTGGGCCTTCTTCTCGGGGTGCTTCATCTTCACAACCACATCGCGGCTCTCGACATCCTTGAAGTAGAGCTCGTTCCCCGGGTCCAGGATCCAAGCCCGGCGCTTCTTCCCGGAGGCCGGCTTCGGAGCCCCGCCGTCCGTGAGAATCATGTAGGCATCGCAGCTCCGATCCGCGTTAGCGTGCTTCGTGGGGGCATCGAAGTCGGTACCACCGCAGCGAGTCCGCTTGGGATTGACCGACATTCCACGACGCCACTCGAAGCCGTTCTTCACATCGACCTCGGTGTCGAAGTAGTAGACGCGGAAGGTGGCCTTCCGGGAGAGCGAAGCAAGCTCACCGAAGAAGAGCTCGAGCGAGGAGTCCGGCACCGACCCCGACTGGTCCACGTAGACGTTGATCGACGGGAGGTAGGAGTAGGTAACACCGGGCTGGCCCATGGGGTCCTTCTTCGCGGACCGAGTCCAGGTCTCCATACGATCCTGGCGGTGGGTGTACCCAACGAACTGTCGGAGAATGGACTGCCAGGGGATCTCACCGCTCACAAGCTTTCGGATGTGGGCCTGCATCTCGGCGGGAACTGTGCCCCAAGAGTTGCTACGATCCGCCTTCTGTGAGGCCTCCTTGAGGACCTGGCGAATCTTACCCTCGGCGAGCTGGCGATCCTCCTCGCTGACGTTCTCGGAGTCGCCCCAGCCCTCGTGGCTGTCGCCCTTGCCTATGGCTTCGGCGAGCTTCTCCATCATCTCCTTGAAGGCTTCCTCGCTCTTCTTACGCTCGGACTCCATCTCCTGGATGGTCTCGTTCTCCATGAGCTTCCCGAAGTACCACTCGGTGGACTCACCCTTCGGGAAGCTGGCGATGAGGTCACTGAGCTTCTGGTGACGGGCGATCTCCTCGGGGGTGCGCTCGGCGACCTGCTCGGCCGTGAGAGCCGGGAAGGGCTTCCCCGGGATGAGGCCACCCTCGGGGAGCTCGTCCTCCGGGATCATCGAGTTGATTGCGAGATCGCCGGCCCAGTTGTGAACCCAGTGGGGCTCATAGCGCCGGGTCGTCGTGTGAAGGAGGATGAGGTGGAGGGCTTCGTGCTTCAGGAGCCCGCGGACCTGGCGGTCGGCGAGACCGGCGCAGAACTCGCGGTTCCACCACATCGTGATCTCGGAGCCCTGCTGGACGACACCCGCCGTGGGGATCTCGACCGTCTCGATCTTCGTCAGGGAGCGGATGACGTCCGCGTAGAACGCGTCCGCCCAGGCGAGTGCCACGAGGTGGCTATCCATCTCGAAGCTCGCGAGGCGTGCGGGGTCGACGACCTTCTTCTGAGCGGCCACGTTCGGGGTGGAGCCGCTGGTGCCCTGGGTCTTGGTTGCCTTGGCCATGTTGTTTCGTCCTCCTTACTATTCAGTTATACCACGCAACCCGTGCGGTTGCACGGGTGCGATCGGGGAAAGGGTGGGCGGGCTCGAGCCGCGATTGGAACGGAGGAACGGAGGAATGCTCGCCGCTCAAGAGCCCGCCCACGGAAAGGGGGTAAGGGGTCTGGGGGTGCGGGCCTTCGCCCACCAACCCTCGGGGTGCCTCCGACCACCCCCAGACCCAGGCTCTCACTTCTTCACACCGTTCGCCTTGGTGGCCACCTCGAGGAGGCGCGGCTGGATGAACTTGTGGAACTTCACCGTGTTCGCCTGCTTCCCGGAGCTCACCGCGGACCACAGAGCCATGACCTGCTCACCGCTGATGGCCTGGGCGAAGGCACCGAGATTCTGGACCTGCGTGAGGGTGAGCTCCTTCTCCTTGCACAGGTTGCCGAGCTTCTCCACGAGGCCGAGGACCTTCTCGGCGGGCAGCTTGGCGACCTTCTTCTCGAAGCTCTTCCAGCGGTCCACGATGTCCTCGGCCGAGATCACCGAGTCGTACTCCTTGATGAAGTTGACGAAGGCGATCGCCGTGGGCACACCGACGTAGCCCATGCAGATTGCGTAGAAGCCACGAGGGAGGCTGTCCTTGTCCTGGCCACCGTACTGCGAAGGGCTCATGCCGGCATCCGAGAGCGTCTTGGCCAGGCGGGCCCACGAACGCTGCGTGGGGGTCACCGAGCCAGGCTCAACCGCCTTCGTGGGGCGGAGGTGCTCGGGGTGCTGGCGGATGAAGTCCACGAGGAGCTCATCGAGACCCTCCTCGACCGCCCAGGTGAGCCAGTCCTTGTGGGTGGGGACGAGGTCGTAGACCACGAAGCGATCGAGGAGCGCCGGGTCCATCTCATTGACGTTGTACTCGGGGCTGTCGTTGATCGCCGCGAAGACCCGGGTCTCCGGGTGGAGGCGCCACCCCTTGACCTCACGGTCGAGGACGAGCTGGAACGCGGAGTTCTGGACACCCGGCGTCGCACGGTTGATCTCGTCGAGGAAGAGGACGACCGGCTCATTGCAGGCCGCGTGGAGCCAGTCGGGGGGAGCGAAGGAGGTGACCCCCGTGGACTTGATGCGCTCGTGGTCCGGCACGCCGACGAGGTCACCCTCGGTGAAGAGGGAGAGGCGGACGTCGAGGAGGCGCATGCCGGTGCGCTTGGAGACCTTGGCCGGCACGGCGCTCTTGCCGATGCCGTGAGGGCCGCGGAGGAGGAGGGCGTCCTTGACGGACTCGAGGACGATGTCGAGGGTCGCGAAGTCGATGGGGTTCGAGGCAGCCATTGTTGTTCTCCGTTCCGTTGTTGTTGTTACCGTTGGCGTTCCGCACCAACATTCTAGTTATACCAGGCGGGGCGGGCCGTTGCATGATTGCCGCGGCGGCCGTCCGGGCCCCGTGGGGAGGGGAGGGTTCCAACCTCCGCCCCACTTGAATACTATACCACGGTCAGCCGACCGTTGCACCGGACGCGAGATGTGCGGCGGCACCGGTGACGGAGTCGACCGCAGCTCGGAGACGTTCCGCCGAGGCGAGCTCACGCTTGGCACGGTCCTCGTGCTCCTTGATGCGCTCATTGAAGTTCCCGACGAGGGTCATGTTCATCGAGCTCGCGACGATGGCACCGCCTGCCCCGACGAAGTCGGATCGGAGACGCTCGATACTGCTACCCTCGGGGAGGATCCAGCCGAAGAGGGTCCAGGACCAGTTCTTCGCGGACTCACGGCTTCCGACAGCGTAGCACAGGGTGTCGTAGCTCCGCACGTCGTAGACCCGCCAGATGAGCTCCTCGTTCTCGAGGTGCTGCGCGCGCTGGATGAGCGGCTGGAGACGCTCGGCGAGCTTGTTGCTCCGCATCGTGACGCCCGCAGCCGAGAGGGCATCGGTGTTGCGGCTCCACCGGGATCGCTCACCCCACCGGGCAACGACGTAGCTCCGGATGCTGCCGGCGCCGAGGAGACCCGTCCGCGCCGCCTCGATGGGCTCGACCGGTCGGTGCTTCTCGTACTTGCCGCGGAGCAGGCGATCGACGACGTCGTCGAGCTGGGCGTCGGTGAGCATGTGGCTGGGATTCCGTTCGCTAGGCATTCCTTCGTCCTCCTTACTATCCAGTTATACCACACTGGCCGGGGGATTGCACGCCTGCCGTCAGAGCCCGAGCAGCCTGTTGTACTCCTCGACATCCCAGCCGTCCTTGATCCGTTGCAGGGCATCGGGTGTGCTGCTCGCGCTGAACATCTCGGTGTAGCAGCTGACCCCTCCCTCCTCGTCGGCTGGGAAGACGAGGGTCTCATCGAGCGTCGCGAAGGGGGTGACCCGGTTGATCTCGGAGATGAGGAGCCAGCAGCCGGGTTCAGGACTCACATGGGTCCTGAAGCCCTTGCCGTCATCGTAGTCGATGGGCACCATGTAGCTGATGATCCGAAGGTTGTCAGTGGGCATCAGCGGTCCCACTCGACGGGGGTCTTCTGAGCGTGGCTCACCCACTCGACCCGCCCGTCGAGGCGCTTGATGTAGGCGTAGTCCTCGGCGCAGTAGGGCCAGTCGGTCTCAGCCTCGATGGGCCTGTTCGAGGAGGGGTAGATCTCGTGGTCACCCGTCTTGGAGAGGAAGCGGATCCCACCGCCCTGGAGCGCGCGGCTCACGAGGATGACGACGTCGGCGTGGTACATCCCCTTGAGGATCGGGACCTGGTGCTCGGGGTTGCCGTCGTAGTGGCAGTAGACCCCGACGTATCCACCGTCCGCGGTCTCGTATCCGATCGTTGAGCGGGTTGCCATCCTTATCTCCTCAGGCGACGTAGAAGTTGTCGAGGGCAGCGTCGATGTGCTTGACGTTCCGGGCGACCTGGATGATCTCGTTGATCGGGTCAGCACCGTCGAGACGGGCTTCGAGCTCAGCGACGGCGTGGATGAACATGTAGAGCTCGTCGTGCTTCAGGGCCGCCACGAGCTCCTGGAACTTCGTCGCCTCGTTGCTGGTTGCCTGCTCGAGCAGGGTGATCGTCTCCGGCATTCCTTCCTCCGTTGTTTGTGTGTACACTATACCACGGTTCCGGGGTGGTTGCACGCTTCCGGCTGCACGAGCCGCACCTCGTTCCGGTGGACCCGCCGTACCCCGTGGATCGGGTGGAGGACCCGGATGTAGCGGTACTTCCCCCGACCGAGTACGGTCATGTGCTCATCCTCGATGGTGATGATGCCCACGGTTCCGTCCGGGTTGACGAAGCTCTCGGTGTCCGGGTAGAGCCGGATGATGCCGTAAGCCCTGACGAGATCACCCTTTCGCATTAACAGCCTCCACCGCATCGTAGAAGACGGTCTTCAGCGTGCCATCGCTGCAGAGGATCTCGATGTATCCATGACCGAGGTTCCGCACGACGACCGCGAGACCGAACCCTGGATTGACGATCCGGCGGACGAGGTCCCCGGGCTTGTCACCAGACCGTGCTCCCATCCTTGCCTCCATCGTGATACCACTATACCATGCCGGCCGGCGGGTTGCATGCCTACCGTCGGACTTCTGGAGATTCAACGGGCTCCCACAGTACGCAGTGGTCGGAGATCCAACCAACTCCACCCTCCCAGATCACGTGACTCTCACCGCCGGCGGGTCCTCGTTGCCTCTTCACGACGAGGAGGAGCGTGTCCGGGGGGATCACACGGGACGGTGTGTGGATGGTCCCCGTCGACCGCCAGAGCTCACCGACCTTCGGATTCATCGACAACCTCCAGAGCATCATGGTAGACCGTCTTGACCTCGCCGTCGGCGCAGAGGATCTCCCAGTGCTGGGAGTCGACCTTCCGCAGGATCAGGGCGAGACCGAAGTCCGGGTTGACGATCCGCCTGACGAGATCACCGGGCTTCATTGATGATCTCCAGGTTGCTGATAGCCACCCAGGTGGGAGTCTCCCCGATGAGGACGATGGCGTCGTCGCCGAACTTGGCAAGCTCCATCACGACCCCGAGGGCAGGGTCGTTGCTGAAGTCGGGGATACCCTTCCATGGCTTCTCCTCCGAGCGCGTGTAGAACATGGCAACCTTGACGAGATCACCGGGCTTCATTGGACGCCTTCACGAATCCGCCGGGGACCCAGAGTGTCACGCCCTGGACGAGGACCTTGACGTAGACCAGTTTGGCCACGTGGTCGAGGATGTCCACATCGACCACCAACGCGGGTGTTCCATGTGTGATGGTCTCTGTGCAGTTGAGACCGTCGACAGTGCGGGTTCCGAGGATGGGACGACTGGGATCGCCCATGATGAAGACGAGGTCACCGGGATTCATGCCGTCCTCCTACCTACAGCCACTATACCACGCCCCCTGGTGGGGTGCATGCTTTCGGCCGGATGGGGGTCGGCACATGCCTTATATATAGCGCCCCCTGCAGGCCCAGAATCGGGCATGTCGAAGCCACGGACTCAACGAGGGCCGCGCGGGTCCCGTGACAACCTGTCACCCGCGTCCCCGGTTCCCGGGACAACTTGACACGCCGGGGTAGCGGGCCCGTGACAGGATGTCAGGAGCGCTCCTCAGCGTTCGTGGATCAGCGATGTCTTCATCTCCAAGGGATGAGGGCCGGTCGCGGAGATGAGCCCCGGTCCTCGAGGATCCCCGCCCGGGCTCGGAGCTGCCCTGGCGCTCGGAGGGTGGCGGTTCCCCTTAGACTCGGCCCATTGTCGTAGAAAGGGAGACGGGGCTCGGAATGGGAGGTGCTACCCTCGGAGGGCCCGGGCGGCGGGGAGCCGCGGCGGTCCACAATGAAATATATGGCGCACGGAGGGAGAGTGCAGCGCCGGGAGAAAGAAAAATCATCCAGGAGAGGGGGAAGCGCAGGGATAGGGAGAGCCCAGGGATGGGGGTGTGGGGAGCGCCCAGAGGGAGGGAGAGTCTCCAGGATACAAGTGATACAGCCGGGCGGGGCCCTCAGCGCAGGGGGTGCGGCGGGTATCATGATACATGTGGGCGCGGGCGCTCGGAGCGTGGAACCCTCGGAGGGCGCGGCCGGGGGTTTGGTCGGAGCCCAGAGCCGGGAGACCCCACCGGGCGCAGCGGATTCCTGTGTGGCGGCGCGCCCGGGGGTCGCTGCCCGCCACGGGCGCTGGCGATGGTCCGCTTGTCCCCCCCTCCTGGGTGATAGGGGCACAAGTGTGACATCGATGACACACTTATCGGGGCCCTGCTGGACTCACGGGTTGGGTGGTAGATCCGGCTCCTCGTCCCCCTCCCCGATGGGTGTCCAGCCGAGCTCCCAGGGTGCGATGAAGTCCGGTCGGCTCGCATGCGTGTCCAGGAGATGCAGGGCTGGGCGACCGTCCGGTAGCAGTACCACGATCGTCCCCCGGAGCATCCTGAGGAGCTGGGTTGCATGCGGATCATCGAAGCCCGCCCTGGGTCTACCTAGCACGATCAGTGGGATCCCCTCCCTTGTCGTTATGAGCTCCCCTGATCTTGGAAGCTTTTTCTTTTGGCCGTCCGCGTGCCCCATCCTCCGCCTCCTGATCTAAGTATGGAGGGGAGGGCGCGGATGCGGTGTCAGACGAAGGTGATGAGCCCGAGCTCCTGCAGCTCATCGAGGGTCGGGGTTCCCGGCACCGCCCGCCTGTAGGCCTTCGAGAGCGATGAGTCGGGCCAACTGTCCTCATCACCGAAGTTGTCATCGCTCCAGATCATTGCGCTCGACTGCTCGCAGTTGTCATCCTCGACGGGGGTGAGGGTGTTGTCAAGGTCGTCGAGCTGGATCGACTCGATGTCTCCGCGACGATCGCGATAGTAATCCCAGACCCGGCGAGCGTCATCGCTCACCTCGGCCCGATCGGACATCAACGGGTGTGGGTGAACAAGGTCGATCATGAGGTCGTAGAGCAGGGGACCGAGGCCATTGATCTTGGATTCAGCCCCGTCGATCTCCCAGGCGCCGTTGCACGGATCATCGTTCTCCGTCGATGAGAGGAAGCCGACCCGTGCGCCACCTGAGGTGTGGGCGCTGATCTCGATGAAGTTCTCCCGCTTCTTGACCCTGAGCTCGATGCCCCTGCGTGCCGCCGCCCGTGGGTTCATGGCTGACTCCCTGAGCAGCTCCCAACCACCGGGTAGGTCCATCTGCGTATTTCTTAGCTGAGCTCCTTGAATGCGGATGATCTCTCCGGGTTCGACCTCGAGTGTGTCTTCGTTTAACCTCATCAACCTGACGGCAGTTTCAGGCACCTGTAGGACAGCAGGGACCAAGAGAGTGAAATCGCCGTCTGTCGTTGATTTGAGCTTGACGACCTCGAGCCTGGTACCGGGCACGATGATCACTGGGATGCCGCGTACCGTGCCTGTCCAAGGTTTGCCGACTGTGACGGTGTCACCCGCATCATAGTGAAGCGGTTGCTTCGCAAGATCGTCGTAGTGTTTCTTTCTCGCGAGGAGCCGCGATCTGAACTCATCTGATATTGTTTCTCTGATGACCCGACGTAGCTGTCTCTCTGTGATCCTCATTCCTGGTCTCCGTTTTTATCTGTAGCTTTCATCCGTCGTAGGCGTTGACAAAGAGGTTTCCGATGCCGATTCTCAGCAGCTTCTCAGCGTCTGGTCTCCTAAGAGCAGTAACCGTCGTATTCCTTGTTGTTATTCCATACGACAGGAACTCCAATATCACTGAGCTTTTGAACCATCTCCTCCACGTTAGGGTTGCAGAACAGAAGACGATTGATCACGACTTTTTCGACACGCCAATTGTCGACTATGAGCTCATTTTCCTCTCTGTCTGCAGACCTGAAAGTTTCTTCATCGAGCATCATCATATCAAGTTGGTTTTCGATCGAAGCTGTCTCACCTGGTCTCATCGACGGTCTCTTAACGGTTCCGGAACCTGCATGAAATTTCAATGTTTTTGGATCAGACTTCGAAGTCCATTGGGTCATCGGATCACCGGCTGCTGCGAATGAAACGCGACCCTTGACTATGATTCCGAAAAGTGGGGCGTTACCAGAGGCTAAAGTGTTTGAGATCAACCAGGGATCATTTTTTAGAAATCCTAAACACGACAAATCATTTCTATTGTTTCGACTGACATTCTGGGATACAAAATCGAAGAACTTGTCGAAAGACCTGGTCGTATCAGCGTAAGCACCGAACCAATGAACCTTGATAACTTTATCTCGAAAGAAGTCGTGATCAGCGTATTCGTTCCAAAGTCCCTTCAGAGTTTTTTCGGATTTCGTTTGAACCGGTAAGCTCTGGCGGGATGCGGGCTCAACATCATAGTGCATGATTCTACCAGTCTCTTTATAATCTGGTTCGACCACTCTGACGTTCATCTTTCCGCCTTGCCCGAAGACCGGAACAGTCTGAGGTCTACCCGTGGGATCCACCATCGCTGCTTGCCACTTCCTGGATATCTCGCCACGACGGGGACCTTGCACCTGCTCGTTCAGCATCTCCCTGATGAGACATCTAAGATCTAGTTCAGCGATCATCATTCAAGCTCCAATCTTCTTATTTATGTTCCTCATCGTGATCGTCTACCACCGCATCGAAATCACTGTAGAGCAGCATGAGCTCAGCCGCTAATCATCGCCGTGCACGATCTCAAGATCCAAGCCCTGGACGCTTGTCAGCTCACCGTCAATCAGGACCTTCCAGAGTCTGTACTCTACTGGAATATCGCGGATCGTGCCCGCTGGGATGTCGAGTAAGATGCCCGGCCTTCCGTACAAAGGGTGCTCCTTGGTCGCAAATTCCTTGAGCTTGATGCGGACGAGATCACCCGGCTTCATCTAGCAGCTCCAGGTCCTCGATGCGGACGGCTCGCATGATGCCATCAACGAGGCCGTGAGCCTCCTCCACCTCATCGTAGATCTCGTCCTGCCCGAGCATTGAGCCGATGTCCCATGCTTTCGATACCCCCAGGACGAGGAACGGCTTTCCCTCAAGGATCCAGTCGTATCCCAGGCGCTTCACACGGACGAGATCACCCTCGCGAACGGGCTGCATGCAGCCGAACCTGGGCTCGGGTAGGTAGAAGAGAGCGGGGGCTTCATCCATCGATAACTTCTAGGTCAGTCAGGCAGCACCAGAATTTCCTCGAACCGACCAGCACTTGGACGTCCAAGCCTGAGGGGCTCAAACCAAGCACGACTCCCGCGGAGCCCAGGATCTCGTCGTTGTTGAGGAGGTAGTACACAGCAGGATCATACACGACGAGATCACCGACCTTGAGATCCTGCTTCTCGCGATCTCGCCGCTTCGCCTCTTGCATCCCGTCGCCTCCATCAATATGGTACCACGCATCCATCATGAATGCATGATCACATGCGGGTCGAGAGGACGAGACCGCCGGACAACCCGAGATCCGTTGCCATGCCCACGTCAGCCCCGACCCACGTATCCTTCAGGAGGGACTGCCCATGGCCACCCACGTTGTATGAGATGATCGTGGCACCCCCACGTATGATGAAGGATGTTTCACCACCACTCGGACGGTACGAGGTCCCTAGGGACACGGAGGGGCTCAGGATGTCAAGCGTGGGTGTTGGGTGGAGCCACGGTATGCTGGCACCAGCCGAATAACCCACCACCGCCTCCCGCGACATGATGTCGGTACCGGTGAGCAAGCCCAGCTGCAACGCGAGATCGGGCCGAATGACCTTGTGCTTGGAGATCGTCTCTTCCCCGACCCGGGTCACGCGTGCTTCAACGGGAAGAGGGTGGAGCTCGCTGTCGTAGCTGCTCTGCATCCGCACGATGAAGGATGAGCTCTCCACACCCAGCGCCGCATCGAGGAAGAGCTTCTGGTCGTAGGGTGTGAAGGTGACCTGGTCCGGAATACCATCGGCATCGGTATCCGTCGATGTCATACGCTCAACGACAATGTCCTTACCGTCGGACGACTTGAAACCCACGAGCCTCTCATTTGGGAGATCTCGTACGGCCACGGTGACAGGAACGTTGATGGGCTGCAGCACCGTCACAGTCTTCACGACGTACTTCACTTTCGTCGGTTGGTCAGCGAGCTCAAGGATGAGATCAGATTGAAGTCCGAGCTCCTCGTCTTTGGCATCGATGAGATCCTGCAGATCAGCTATCTCATCGTTCATGATTGTCTTGACACCCTCATGACGTTCACGAAGGTCAGACAGCTGCTTCACCAGGTCGGCGTTTCGAACGGCTTCATCAGCATCAGGAGTGCACCCCCGCCCGAGCGCTCCGCCGACAAGAAGTAGAGCAGAGGCCGCCGTGAGAGCGATCACCACATTTTTCACGTTGATTTTCATCTTCATTCCATCGGGCGGCGTGAACCAGAAAGTATCACAAGCGTGACAACGATGACACGCTTAATCGGGTTTGGCTCGTTTGAGAGTTGAGCCTTTCACTCGCCTCTCCACGTAATCCTCGGAGCTTAAATCGTCATCCTCATCATCGAAGTAACCTGGACTTGGAAGAGGATCCCACCTGATATCGTAAGTTCCGTCTCCGTTGTCATTCTCGATGGTTCCACGTGGAACCTTTCCCTGGGTGTGAATCATCATTTCACGGTTAACACGCGCGGGCCTGATGCGATCACCTGGCTTAAAGCCAGGATCTCCTGATCCCTCTTGCAAAGACTTGAAGGAACCGGCAAGCTCGGCAAGCTCAAGCTCAAGCATCTCAGTGATCCGAACGGCGAGAGGAACCCAGCCCTCCTCAAGATCATCCACACCCTCAGGCATCTCGATCGCTGATATCTGGGCTCTCGCTTTCTTACGCGAAGTGTGGCAATTCCGATGTCTCTTGCCCTTGTTGTCAGTGTAACTCAACACGTAGGAGCCTCTGTCACCATCGGTCTGCTTGCATTTAGCTTTCCTGATTCTGTAGGGCATTTCTTCGTTCGCTTCCGTTTAGTAGGTATGGCGATTAATTTCAAAATTACACCCACGTTGATGAATAAATAAACTGTATGGAACGCCCAACTTCTTTGGAGAGTCTCGAACTAGAAGTCCAGCTCGTCGAGGCATGGTATCATAGAATATTCGGGATGAATGATCCGGACAAAAAGCCTGACGGAGCTCTTTACAAATACTCCCAGGTTGCTCCCAATCTGTATTTTGGACCGAAACCGCCGAGGTTTTTCGAAGGAAAGTTAAAGCAGGGAATCGGTCCCGTGTACATGACGAAGGAGCTCTCTGGAATCCAGAACGAAAAATCATACGACGAGATCAGGAATCGTGGTGTTATTTATGGGCTCGCCAGTGAGGAAGACCTGAACGATGAAGCTGAGCTGATGCGAGCTTCAAACGTGAAGAGCGGACCAGCGTGGGCATTCAATGATAATGAGCGCAGCCCACCCGAAACACTCGGTATAAGGGAGATGGAAAGCGTTCTGGATCCTTTGATGCGTGCAGCGGAAGCGATCCATGATGACATGGGGTCGGGGCCCGTGCTCGTTACATGTAAGGTCGGTCAAAATAGATCGGCTGCTGCCACGGCGCTGGCGCTGGTGCTTGACGGCATGAATCCTTCGGAAGCGATCGATCGAGTTAGATCGGCTGCGAGCAATCATCTCGACGGCATGGCGATCAGAAACAAGCTGTTCGAGAATTATATTCTCGCTCAGACACCAGGTGGGCCTCTACTACCAGCACGAGATATTCCGATAGAGAAGCTAGTCGGAGCTGAGAAGCTGTCGGAGTGGAAGCTGAGGCAGATCATTCGAGGCAACGTTCGTAAGTCCTTAAGGCTCGTCTAGCTCTTTCGGGAGATGAGAGAGCTAACATCAGGTGGATCTCCCTTGTAGTAGGTCGGGTCGAGCTCCCAACTCCATTGGGATTCTCGATCACCGCAGCCCGGCGCACCCTCACTGAGAGCCCAGATACGAAGACCATCACGCTCGAGGGCGGGAAATTCCGCGTCCCATGCCTCGGGTCTGATTGAGGCTTGATCCATCGTGGTTTCATACCACTTCTGCTTGTCTGCGAAACCGAGGCTGTGACCGACGGCGTGATGGAAGAAGCTCTGTCCCGCAGTGTCGCAGAGCTCAGGCTTCACCCATACCGCCCCACCCTCGTTATCGTCAATTACTGCGGTGGTAATTTTTCCATGATCAGCTAGCGAAAATGGAGGTTCCTCGCAGAAAAAGATTAAGTTCGCGTCCTCGATTCGATCCACCTTACGAGGGGTGAATCGACATGACAACGAAACCTGCCAATCTTCGATCGCGCGAGCGAACCTCTTCTCTCGGTCAGGGGTGGAGCCCTCAGCGATCGTCCACATGACGTCCCCTGTCGGGGTCGGAAAGTCCCATTCGGGCATGTGCTGGGACCACGACATACGATGGTCTTCAGCAGAGCAAGCTAGAAGGAGCATGATGATCAGGCTGTTCATATCCTAATCATACCATACTCCTCCCGGGTTTGCACGGGAATTATCCTGCGCGGTTGCTCGCCCTTCGTGATGCGGTAGCTTTGCCCAGGGCTGTGATAGTTTCTATCGGTGAGCCCACCCAGCTCGGGTTGGACTTCTTGTAACCCTTCCACCACTTCGAGAACTCAGAGAAATCATTAGGGTTGATCGCTGGGATAGCAGCAAGCGCGTAACGATCCCATGCGTTCTTAACTTCCTGTCCGCCCTTCGTCACCTTGACATACTCATTCCAGTTCATCGGTGCTGCCTTGCCAGGAGCTGAAGCTCCTGGGCCTGCCGCTGGAGAATCTGGTGAGCTCACCTCCATCTCCTCTGGAACTCCCTCGACGTTTCCTGCGAGAACTCGCTGGGTCTCACCCACCACGTCAAAATTTGCCATCGAGACGACAGCGTCAATGAATCGCTGGGCGTCTCCCTTGAACGACGCATCAATGGCTTTTCTCTCGGAGTCACCAGACGAAAGTCCGATGCCGAGTGATCGTATCCTTATGCCGAGGGAAGATTCGAGATTCCCAAAATCGTCGAGAGACCCGCTGTAACCGCCGAGGATGGCCAGTATCGCTCGAGCCTTCCCCTCGGGTGAGGCTTTCATGGTACGAACTCTCAAAAGTGCGGGAGCAAACGGGCTTTTGGAACCCTGCTTCGTGAACCTTGCAAAGTTAGAGCCCACGGAGCCCTTGGCAGATGCGTCATCTGGCATGGCGGCGGACGCGTCGTTGATAAATTTAACCGCTGCGGTGTAATTGCTTTCATAGTCGCTGAAAGGTGATCTTCCGCCCACTGAGGTTAACTTTCTGCCGCCCGCGATAGTTTTCGTGAATACAGCCTTGTGGGCTGCACGGACCATGTCCAGCCCGACCGTGTCAGCTTCCTCACGAAGCACGCGACGTGCTTCCTCGCGAAGGATCTTTCTAAAACGTGACTCTGATATAAGCATGTTGTGAATCAACTCCAGCAATAATAGTTTTGAGATATTCTAATAGTGTTCTATGAAAGTTAGAATCCGAGCGCTTTCTTCGCTGAGTCGAACATTCCCCCGAAGTCTGGCATACTAAAACCGCTAAAGAAGCCAGAGCCCTTAACCCAAACTGGTTTATCCACGTTCATCTTTGAAGCTATACTCGCGAGTACATTCCCACTCACGTTGTGGAAAACAACCGGTTGCCCATTGTAGATGGCGCCGACGAACCCAACGTGGGTGTTAAAACCGATCGGTCGAGTTAGGACAAACTTCTTACCCTTTTGTCCCAACATGCTCGGGCTCCACGGAACACCATCGACGGTGACACCAGGGCTAACGTTGCTCATCTCAGCACGCGCGATCTTATATCCCGTCGCAGAATCGAAAAGAGCCTCAGCGTAGTGTGATGACCCGGGATGATACATCCCTACGATATCACCCAGCTCCATGCTTCCAGCAGGAGCGGAAGGGGCTGGGACTAGAGGAAGGCAAATTTTCTGCGCTGCAGCGTTGAAAGACCTCGAAGACGTATCATTTAATCCAGCGACTCCGTTCATCTTACTTAGAAGAGCTTCGACCGAACCCTTGTAAGATTGAAAGTTAGAGAAAGCATCGTACTTGAGACTTCCCTTCGAATGAGCATGCCATGCGTTTCCAATTTTACCCACATATTGGCCTGCCCATGCCGAACACGCCTCTATCTGAGTCGTTCCAACTACTACTACCTGCTTGCTAATGAGCGATTCAAATTTGAAGTTGGGAAAATCTTGACGCAGCTGGGGATTCATCTCAACACCGGAGCTAGGTGCTGGAGTCGATGCTCCACCTGCAGACCCACCCTTCGCGAGCGCGGAAAGAGCTTTGTCCTGTGGGTATCTCCTGCTGAGTTCAGCAGCGGTTGAGGCGACAATCTTCTGGTTCAGGGGTTTCGGAAGACCAGCCTGTCCGTTCTTGTCACTCTTCGGTCTCGCGACCAACATCAGCTTGCCGTTGTCAATTCTAAACTTGTAACCTGCGTTGTCGGAGTAGATCGTGCCGCCACCTGCTCGGCCCGTCTCCTGGAGCATCTCGTGTATGAGGCTACGAAGTTCGAGTTCTGAATTCATGTTTGCGTCTCCGTACGCTAAATATGACAGGAAACTGAGATTTAGCGTGGAAGATTGAAAACCTTATCACCTATTCCCAGACCTCTGCGCTTGAACCAATCAAGATTCGCTTCAAGAGCCCATCGACATGGAACGTTGCTGGTGATGCTACGTTCATCGAAAGGACTCATGTCTGAAACCTGCTTTATAACCCCATCTTCTCCGATGAAAGCGATAGAAAGTGGAATAGGGGTGTTCCGCATCCAGAATGATAGCTCTGTGGGTCTCTCATAGCAAAATAGCATGCCCCGATTGTCATGAAGATGTCCGCGGTGCATTAAACCACGTTGCTGCTCATGAGGGTCGACGGCGAGCTCAACTTTCATCGGAAAGTTGCCGACCCTGATCTCCAGTAGCGAATCATCGGACATCTCACGGATCACTTCTAATAAAAGACGGGATGTCTCTTTGCTATTCATGGGAGCACTTCGAATCTTAATTATTGGTTAGAGCGGTTGAACTTCCCAACGATGTAAGATTTTGGCTCCTCGATACCCATTGCCTTCTTCATAAGTCCTGGCATCGCCTTCATAACAGTCTCGCTATCACCATCCGAGAGCCTATAATCGACCGATGATCCAGCATCTGGAAGAATCGCTTCCTGAATTTTATAGGATCTTCCGATATCGATGATCTCTTCGATCGTCGTGAGGCATCCACGTCCTGATGCGATGATGTACAGATTATCGCGCTTGTCGATGCCGATGAGACTGCGGTACGTCGCTTCACGCGCGTGTGCTCTCTTGAGCATCTTCGTGTTGACAGATCCGTCGTTGATTGCGACCAGAATCGACTGCGTGCTGTGCTCCGGATTTCTTGGAGGAGCGTACGCCGAGACGTTTGGCACACCGTTCTTCACGAAGAAATAACCTCCGCCAGACTTCCTCGGACTGTGGCGCTTGCGATCGATGATCACTTCACCGATCGGGCCCGCGCTGTTGAAGAAGTTGCTATTGATGTAGACATCGGCATCATCGGGACGATCCATGCTGACTGAGAAATCAATCGTTCCCTTCGGAACCTTGAGAACATTTGCGGTGCCAGATCGACACCTAGCTGTCGTAAGAGCGGGACGATCTACTTCCTTCGATTGAGCGTTCACACACGAAATGAGAAAGATTGAAAGCAGGGCGATGATTGTACGCATGTACCACTCCTGAAATAATGGTACCACATCAGCATGTCCAGTTGCATGAATCGTGTGGACTACGAAACGGTTACACCCCGAACTTTGAACGGAAGACGAAGATCCCAGTTATCAGCCTTGATGAGCTCGAGCATAGCGTCCTGACGATACACAGTTTTCTGCACAATCGGGTTGCTGTTTCCTGCGAGCCACACGCGACGAGCATTAATGTACGCTTTCACCCAAGCTTTTTCATCTCCACCATTCTTCGGTGACTTCTCTGGAAATGCTGCACGATGAGTCGCAATGCGTCCAGAACCGCTGTGAACGCAAGTATCATAAATCACGAGAAGCCCTAGCGGGGTAGTAAGACCGATGTCCTTCGCATGATTGAGCGCGGGGGCGAAGTAATCTCGGTCGAAGACCTCATCCTGAGCAGCCCACATGACAGGATCACTTCCCGCCTCTTTCAGCAGCTGAACGAGATTGGTAACATCAGCGCCCCACGGTCCCTTGGGCGGTACTTTGGTGGAAGCATTAGAGGTGAGCAATGGAAGTCTTGCCTCCAGCTCCTTGGCTAACTTGCCGCCTTTCTGGATGTACGACTTCACAACAGCGTCAAGTGAACCAGCCTTATCAGTGCATTGATGTTTGCCGTAAGATATCCCTGCTCCATCTGACAATATGGTACAGGTAGAATAGCTCTTAGGGCTGGGGGTCTTTCCAGTTTCAAAGATCGCTAGCACACAATCGATCGCGTGTTTCTGTTCAGGTGTGAGATTCATTTATTCCTCCAGTAGCAAGGTGTATGTGAAAGTTCTGTAACCGTTGACGTTGACCTGCTTTCTGCAGAGCTCTATGAACTCCTCAAACTCAGATTCCTTCGCCCAAACCTGGCAGCCCGCAGACCACTTGTCGACACGTGTCGATGAGGCACCAGCTCGATGTAGATTGATACCGCTTAATCCCTCAGAGATAGTACTCGGATCAAAATCGTAAATTTCGTTTCGATTTCTATCCCTGTACATCTTTATTGGCCTGACCTGAACAAGCGCGGGTTTACCACGATGATCACCGATCTGCCATGCGCCCCTGTACTGACCAGGAACCATACAGGCAGTTCCTGAGACGTTCATAGGATTCAACATCCAGTATAGACCTGGGTCGGTCGTGACGGTCCACTTTTTCATCCGCAAGTTTCCGCCGTCGTCCTTGTAGACGGCGAAGATCGCGTCGTCGAATCTGTCTGGGGTTCCTGCGGACCTTCTGACTCCGATAATATTGAGATCCCATGATTTAGTCTCAAAGGTCACATAGCCTTTTGACTTGACCCAATCTAGCAGCGCCCGTGGATCATCAATACTATCGATATTCATGTGAAACTCCGTCCGAATTATGAGTAAGTATCAGCTCATCGAAGTTAATCCTTAGAGACAGCGTACGAGTTATTCATCAGATACGGTTTAAAGAATCCGTCACGCTTCCCATCACTCATAAGTACATCGACTCTGTAACCGTCGACTTTGATAACCATGAAAGTTCCTGTACGCCCACAATATGCTGCCCACTCCCGTAGCTCACCAGGGGGTGGGAAAGATTCATCTACCCTGTCGTCCTTACTATTCATCGGTGATGATCCTCAGGTTGCCCCAGCGTTCTCCCTCGAAGGTGGAGTGTGAGCATTCGATAGTTCCCCATGGCCACATCACGCTTGCCACCCTCTCATTGACGTCAAGCACAATCCCATACTCACCCGGCTGCGGGTTCGAAGCGAACACCACGAGATCACCGGGTTTCGGTTCCTTACGTGCCATAGACCTTCTGGACCTGCTTGCGGAGATCCTTAAGATCCTGACGGTAGAAATCCTCAGGGGAAGTCTTGGTCACCCGGTCACGTTCCTTGGTCGTCTCATCGAGCTTCTTCTGGAGCTCGACGTACTTCTCGTAAGTGAGGGACCAGATGGGCATGCCCAGCAGGAAGTCGTAGCTCTCGTCCTGCTTGGGGATGCCTTCCTTCTCGATCGCTTTGATAATGTCGGGTTTCTTCTCGTTCGCAACGATGATCCGTCCCTTGATGACGGCATCGATGAACCGGGATTTTGCGTCGAGGAGATCGATCTGACGTGTGAGATCGGCCAAGAGCCGTGCTTTCCGCTTCCCGTAGTAGCCGAGGCGGAAACCGACGAAGTAATCGACAATCTCCTCAGCACGCTCGAACACCTTCAGCTTCCCATTCTCATCGAGGGTCGTCAGGTTCTCACCCTCACCCTCACGCATCTTCAGGATATCATCGAGCTTGTTCTTCTTCTGCAGCTCGGCGAGGTTCGTTCGCGGGAACTTCAGGACGTAGTGTACACGATCCGAGGAGTGATCATCGTAGGAGGAAAGGACGCCCTTCTCCACGAGACCATCGAGGTAGCTCTCGTACTTCTCGTAAGTGAAGCTCGGTGGGATTTCCGTCACCTCCACGGTCGACGTGTTCTTCACTGTGTAGGAGCCCCTGATTGACCAGCTTCGTGGGCTGTCAGGTGAGCGATCGAACGTACCATGGAAGCCCTTGATCCAGGGCCGGAGGTCGCGGATCTTCTTCCCATCGAGTTTGTCCATGCAGGCATCGATGAGGTCGAGTGGATGCCGGTTCAGGATGTTCGTCGCGAAGCCGACCGCGATACCTGACCCACCGTTGAGAAGGACCGTCGGGATGATGGGGAGGAAGAACTTCGGTTCGATCTCCTCACCCTCCTCATGCTGCGGATCGACAAGATCAAAGTCCTTGTAGAGGAGGCGGAAGTTGTCGTTGAACTTCACACCGATGTATCGGGCCGCGCCAGCCTCGGGGCTGCGCAGGCTTCCGAACTGACCGATGCCCTGGAAGATGGGCATCGAGTTCTTGAACTCCTGCGTCATCGTCGTGATCGCTGCCTCGAGGGACCCGCCACCGTGATGGTAGAACGCCTCACTGGCGATTCGACCAGCGAGCTGGAAGACCTTCAGCGGCTTCTCACCGCCCGTCTTGAAGACCCGGTTGGCGACAAAAGCGATCTTCCGCTGCGATGGCTTGAAACCATCGATGACGGATGGGATGGCTCGATTCTCTACGACATGTCGGCTGTAGCCGAGGTACTCGTTATCGAAGAAGTCCTCGATGGGACGGACGGGAATGGCTGTCACCTGCTGTGTCTCCATATCCAAATCATACCACAGCTGGATCAGGTTTGCATGGTTAGCGTGAGCGCCGGGCCTCGCGGAGGAGGCGCTTGATCATTGCCCTGAGGAGACGTTCCTGGAGCTTACTGAGGAAGTAGCTGAAGAGCCTTTCACTCGTTTCTCTGGGCGCGTAACGATCCACGAAATCACCGACGTTCGTCGACTCCCAACGGAGGCCGGGCTGGGAAATCTTAACCTCCCAGTCGAGTGGGGTACCTCGGCTTCTCATCGGGATATTGAGCCAGGAGGGAGGGTAGCGACCGTACGAGAGGACAGCATTCGCTGTGAACTCAGCCATCGCCTCGAGACGAGGATCACCGCGCTGCGGCGGCTCAGGCGTGAGAAAGTCAAATGCGTTGCTGATACGCAGATAGCCAAGCTCGCGGGTCGCGAAACTCGCAGGGTATTCCTCATCCTTCGGAACACCAGGAAAATCCTGCGCCACGTCGTCGTGGTTCATCCCCTCGGGAATTTCGATGAGCTCACCGTCAGGTGTGATCCAGCCGGCTGAGTGGGGTCTCCTGTAGATGCTCGACATGCTCCTAAGTATACGATCGGGGCGATGAAACTACAACATCTGCCTAATGAGCTGACGAAGGCGGGCCTCACTCAGACCCTTCTCGCTCATGAGCCTGCTGTACCTGTTTCTTGCGATAAGGGAGACGGAAGGGTCGGGATCTCTGGTGAATCGCTTCGCAATCTCGATATCATTCTTGATCGCAGGGTTTCCAAAAGCTCCGAGCCTGATGGAGGCATCCAGCGACTCGTCATTTAGAATCTCCATCGCGTACTCAACGGGAAGGCTGCGATTGCGCGATAGGGATGAAACGACGTGGATGCTTTCATCTCCCATCATCTGCCTCATGACAGCGAGCGAAATTGATTCATTTTCCGCCAGCGCCTCGCGAACACGAACGCTTGGATCTTCCTTGAGCTTATCGATGAGATGATCGGGCAAACCCGTCCTGTACGCGACCGCCGCACGCGCTCTCTCATACTTTTCGTCTTTGAGGTCGACGATAGTCTCCAGAATCTCTAGGCTTTGGGTTGACCTCGCGAGGCTCTCCCACGCGGATGGATCGTCCGATTCCTGTGCCGCCCGCATCAGGTCATCGATCGGAAAATTTGGATTTTTCTTTGCAGCATCTGAGACAAGTCTCATGGGATCTTTCGCGAGCTGGCGCAGCGACGTGATCGAAGCGAATCGACTTGCGGCGAGCGCGGACCTGACTGCATCGGACGGATGATTCAGGATGATCCGCTCTACCTCATCAGAGAGCTGGAGCTTCGCGACGCTCGACAGCATATCAGAGAGATCACTTCCCTTTACTCCATCGGTGAGATCCTTGAGTCCCCTCTCCGTCTGGGTTGCTGCCTCGACTTTCGAGTAAGCCGGATGCTTCCCGCCGAGTTCCTCACACTTCTCCGTGAGGAAGCTTTTGATCTCATCGAAATGTGATCCAAGACGCTCCCTTATATCACGCTCTTGTATGTTGTTGTTGCTACCGTCGACAGTCTCGGCGCCGTATCCGCCCTCCTCACCGTAGCGCGGAGCGCAATCATCTCCGAACGTCCAGATGAACATCTGCTCATGAGCTTCCTCACCCGACAATCCCTCACGGGTGAAGGTGAAGAGTATGGAATCGTGGATGTAGCGAGCCCAGAGATTGTTTCCAACGGTGCGAGTGGTGCACAACTTCGGATTTTCGAATCCTAGAGCGCAGCTGTTTTCACGGCTCGATGGGATGGAAATCTTCCAACCCGCGATCCGCGCTATAACGTCGTCCTCGGGATTGGAAGCTCTGCTGGCGTCGACTGTCCTTCCCTTGCTCGACTTTAAAGATTTCAGATCCTTGATGAGTTCCTCTATGTCAGAGGCGCTCATCCTCGTCGGGTCTGTGACCGATGGGCGCTTGCCGCTGCTTAGCTTCGCAGCGTTCCCCCTCAGCGAGCTTTCATTCTCGATAAATGACATAATGGCTGCAAGAGATCGATAAAATGAAAACTCATTTTTTACGGTCGCACGTTCCCCGTATCTTGCAGCGAGCCACTTGATCGCGTTTCCAGGGAGATCGATGATTTCCGATTCGTAGTCAGGAAATTTCGTCGCGAGGTATCTTCGATCTTCCTCCACACCCTCGAGAAGAACAGATTCGATGAGACGACGCAGGTAGAGTCTAGGGATCATGATCCCTAAGTATTGTCCTCGGAGCTCTCCGTCGACTCACCGAGGATCTTCAGCTTACGGATCGCAGGATCGCTGGCGAACCAGGCATCGAGAGTTGGCTTCAGGCCTGAACCGCCGGCGATCGAGAACATCTTCGGATTGACGATGATCTCCTTCGCCTCCTCATCCTCGAGTGCTGCGAGTCCCTTCTTGTAGGCGATATCCCACTTCGAGAGGTCCCTCTGCTTCTCCTGCCACTCATCGAAGTCAGCAGCGCTGTAGAACGGTAGGGTCTCACCCTTCCGCTTCGCGACGACGAGTGGGGTCATCACGCGGCAGATCCGCTCCTGCTCGAAGAGCTCCGGCCAGTATCGACCGAAGAAGTTCATCAGGAGTCCGGCGATCGAATCACCGTCGACGTCAGCGTCGGAGTAGATGAGGATCTTACCATAGCGGAGGTCCTTTGGAGGCTCACCCATCTTCAGGCCGATCGCGGTCAGGAGATCCTTCACCTCCTGATTCTGGATGACACGAGTGTTGGGAAGCTCGGTGACGTTGATGAACTTACCCCGGAGCGGAAACGCACCCTGGAAGGATGGGTCCCGGAACTTGCGGAAGAAGCTCATGGCGGAGTCTCCCTCGAAGAGGCCGAGCGTGCACTTCTCACGATCCTTACCCTTCGCATCGACGAGCTTCAGCACCTTCTCCTTACCGATGCTCTTGTTGAGCTCGCGGAGCTGCTTCCGCTCATCGGCGAGAGCTTTCTGCTGTGCCCAGTCGAGGATCCGCTGGATGATCTCTGAATCGAAGATCGACTTCAGAGCCTTATCGCTGAGCTTGAACTGCGAGCCGAAGTCACGGGACTCGGTGATGAGCTTCTCCTTCGTCTGGGAGGAGAACGCCGGGTTGACGATGTCAGCCTGGATGAAGAGCATGAAGTGGTTTCGGAGCTCAGCAGGCCGCAGCTCGAGCTTGTGCTTCTTCTTCACCCGCTCCCGGAGCCAGTCGGATATCTGCTGCATCACGTAATCAACGTGGGTGCCGCCGTCCTTCGTCTCAACAGCGTTGACGAACGAGACCTGTGTGAAACCGCCTGGGCTCGGGGCAACACCCACACGCCAGCGATGCGCGTCCTCGAAGACGACGAGGTCAGTGTACATCCGACTGTAATCAGCGAAGCTCTTGAACTTGCGCTCGACCCCGTTGAAGCTCATCTTGAGACCGGGGTTGCAAGCTGCGAGGTCGATGCAACGCTTCCGCATGAGCTCCAGGTGGACATCATCGATGCCCTCCATCCCGAAGCGGGCAAGGTCAGGCTGGAACATGATCTCCGTGAAGCCCTCCTTCCACTCGAGGACCTTCGGTGGGGTGCGCTCGCGCATGTTGTTCGAGAAGGTCTGCTGGAAGGCATGCTTACGATCCGCAGTGCGAATGCGGAACTTAAGGGAGAAGATGTTGGTGAGGGTTGAGCCAACGCCGTTCGTGCCGGCGACGAGACGCTCCTCATCATCGTTGAAGTTGCTGCCAGCCTTCAGGTTCGAGAAGATCATCTCTGGAACCCACTCATCGTACTGGGCGTGCTTTACTACCGGGATACCACCGTTGTCCCAGACGACGATCACGCCTTTCTCCTGATCGACCGTCACCTTCACCTCGTTGAGCTTCGGGTTGCGACGGTGCTCATCGACGGAGTTCGAGACGATCTCATCGAAAATCTTCAGGAAGGCGGGGTTGTACGTCACCTTCCGGAGCTCGAACTTCTCCTCGGCGTTCAGGAGATAGAGCTCCTCCTCGCGTGGTTTCGTGGATCCGACGTACATGCCCGGCCGCTCGAGGCAGTGCTCGATGTCCGAGAGCTTACGGTACTTCTCCTCGATCGTCTTCCCAGCGACGGGAATCGGCGGCTTCATGCCAGTACTCCTGGTTGTCTGTTGCTGTAGCATGATACTATTGTATCCTGTCAGTTTTCAACTTGCATTCTTTCGGGAGCGAACGTATGTCCACTCATCGTCAAACACCCACCCGCTGAAGCCGTCGACTAGCAGGTGGGGAACCATACGTGTGTTGTCATCGGGGTGCTCCGCATGCTCAATGACCATCGCGATGGTTCCAGGAGGAAAATCGCGGGTGTCACCGCCCTCGTTGAAGGCCTCGACCTTCACAAAATCCATGCCTACGACGTAGGGACGGAGGCGGACGAGTGAGCCGATCTTGGGCAGCTTGCGAGTGTTGTTCATAACATTATATTACCACATTAGGTGCCGCATTTGCATGCATCCCGTGGGCCGCCAGATGTGACCTGGCATACGCAATCCCGCAGGATGCAGTTGCCATCACCCCGGCGTTGCCGTGTCCTCCGTCACATCCCGAGGGCCGAGGGACACCTGACTGAGGATCTCATATAGCCGGCCCGGATGCAGATCTGGAAACTCATATATCCCCAATCGTTTCCATTTCACGATACCGGCGTGACTGAGGGCATGAGCGATCCACTGGGAGCAGTACCACCGACCCTTGCCCTTCACGATAACAGGAAGAACCTGAGAGAGGAGCATTCCTGTCCAATCATAGCCGTCGCCTGTCGTCTCGGAGATGAAATCCTTCAGGGCTCGCATCTCATCGCGGGTGACGTAGAAGTCGAGGTAGTCCCAGTCATCAGGAGGAACGTGCGTCCTCACGCGAGCCGCGACGCGTGTGAAAAGAAAGGGAGAGATTGAGACCCATGTATCATCATCGATGACAATCTCAGCGTGAGAATACGGGCTCTTCGTCCACCAGCGGATGAAACGATGGTGCCATTCGCGCTGGTCACCCTTGAAAAATGCGATCTTTATCCGCTCACGACCCATTCGAGATCATATCAATTTCAGATGACGAAGTTTACAGCAGGCATGAGAGAGCGGAGATGAGGATCGACATCACGATCGCTGCTCCAGCGAGAAGCTGGCACCTTCTGATCTCATACTTGAGCTGCGAGAACATCATGTGGATCTCAGCCGCTGTCTCATTCCGCTCATGTCTGATGTGTCCGAGAACTTCGTCACGACGTGCGTTGATCGCATGATGAGCGTCAGCCACAGCGACTCCGATCTCATCACGTGCAGCGTCCTGCGCGAACTGACGTAGGCGCTCCTCATCGAGGATCGTGTTGACCCTTGCCTCCAAACCCTCAATACGTTCCTTGATAACGAAAGATCCAAGCGCAGCCATGGTCGACCTCCACCTTGCAGTTACTAAATATTCGCTAAGCGACGCTCTTCATAAGTCTTCCGTAGAGATTCACACCATCGGAGATAAACATCACGACGTCCACCGCGTTCGCAGCGGTAGATAATGTCTTCAATCCGCCCTCGAACTTGTAGACGGCGTTCCAGTTCAGGTTTCTATTTCCGCTGCCGTCCTGCTTGATTATCATGACGTAGCTTCCGCCCGCGACGAGGTTGGTGGGTGCCGACATCGTTCGATTGCCACCGAGCGTGACCTGAAACACGTTTCCTGAATCCGCGTTCCAGCTGAGGACTGGCGCGTCAGCGACAACTTGCACCGTAGAGATCATCTGCCTACCTTGCAATCTCGCCCCACTTAAGTTGTGATTCACGACGGTGGATCCGAGGGACCCTGATCCTATCGAAATGTTACCGTCCGCGCTGACCTGCAAGAGAGTGTCTACCACGCTACCCGTATTTCTCCTGACCCTGAACTGTGGGGATGCGCTGGAGCCTGACATTGTCATCTCTATCCTACCGTTTAAGGGGGAGTTAACGAGAAGATGACCTGTGTTGTTAGTTATCGCGGCGTTCGCGCCGTCGTGGAAAATCTGAAGATTCTGACCATTTCCCGCCTCAAGTTTGATCGAGTTATTAAGCTCAATGTCACCGCGAACGATCTTAATCGCGGGCCCCGTCGCACTGGGGCCATAGATCTCCAGCGTTCCTGAGACGATCATCGCGGTGGCAGATGCACCGTCGATCGTGACAGCGCCTGCGTCAGCGGTTATCATACGACCAAGACCAGACCCGCCATTATCGTAGGCGTCGTCCAAGGAGTAAGATATATCGTCCGAAGTTAGGCTGTTATCGAGGACCTGGGTTCCTCGTATCTGAGTTGCTGGCGGCATGATTCTTTCCTACCAATCTAGATATCCCACCACGCGTAGTTTTTGCGATTGAACGGGTAGCTGATGTCCCACTCATTCTCATACGCCTCGAGCTCGAATGGTATCATCTTGTAGGCTTGAAAGCCGCGCAGACCCTTCGCGAGGTTCACGAGCCAGTAGAAGAGATACAGGATTGGGAAGCCTATGAAGCCGAGCTCTACGTACTGCCTGTAATGTATCATCTCGTGTATTCTCGTACGCTCGTCCATCTTGCTTCTGCAGATGATGAACGGACCCAGAACAATCGCGTAGATGTCGATGGGAGAAATCTTCGACAACCAGACTGGTATCGATGAGTTCTCGACGAAAATTGGAAGCTTCGGGATCATGTATGAATCTTCAGCCTCGACCTAATTTCCACGATGGAGCTTGAGCTGTCACCCGGTGGGTGCAGAATCCCGATTCCGCCCAACGAATTCCACGAGTCTATCGTTTTAGCCTTGTCATCGACTAGTAAGTTCACGGAACCATCTGCGACAGCCCACCGCGACTTATCGACAGCGTCAACGATAATGATCGACTCTGGATCCGGTCGCAGATAACGGGAACACCAGGCTCGCTTTCCTTCCTCTGCCGAGCGGGTACCCTCACGACCACGAATGGGGGCTGACAGTATATGCACGGGAACCCCTAGATTATTGAGGAATGGCCAGAGCTCGTTGATCCCATCATCGAGCGGTGGCAGGGATTCGAAGAAGTCTCCGGGTGAGGAGCTGATCGCAGAGATCATGATCTGCCTGACACCCTTCATGTCAAGGTCCGATCTCGTATGAGGTCTCCAATCGGACCCGAGATCATTACGAACTCTCTCTATGTTCTTGAAGATAGACTTAGAGTCCTGGGTCCATTTTGAACCCTCTGGATCGTCCAGTATCGAAGCTATCAGCTCTACTGCTCCAGCCTCAAAATCAACGAGAACACCGTCCATGTCGCAGTAGACTGCGCCAATTCCGCCGGAGCTCTCATCGAGAATCCGACGAACCGTCTCCCTAAGAAGACGAACGTTGTTCACTTGATCTCATCCACGGATTGATCCATCTCTTCCTTCCAATCAGTCCGAAGCTTGATAAGCGGGTTGAAGCTCGCCTTCTTCCTCTCGAGAACAAGCGCCGACTGCGGCTTCTGCAAGACACCTTCGACCTCTAAACCTTCGAAATCGATCTCGGTCTTTTGCTTATAAACGACCTTACGATCCTCAGTCTCATCGTCTCCAGCGAAAGCCAGGGTTGCGAGTAGCAGAAGAGAAAGCATGAATCACCTCATTTTTAATTATTTATATCGAGCGACGATATCAAATTCACGTCTCAGCATATGAAACATGCTACCACTGACCAGCACTGCCCAGACGTCATCGTTGACGTCTCCGTTAGGATCAGCTTCGCAGAGCTCCATCGCGATTCCGAACAGCTCTCCGTCGGTGTTAGCGGTAGCGTGTACGAACGACTCAATAACGTCAAGGTCTCTGATCACCACCAGATCACCGCACCTTAATCTGTCGATCATCGGTCGCCTTCCAAAACCGTGACGTCGCTAGGGCACGCTCGTACTCGTTTGTTTCCCAAGATGATCTCGAGGACAGGATCGTAGAACTCACCGTGACCCTCATCGAGCATTCTTGGAAAGATGTATGTCTCCAGGACAGTCCCGACCCTGCCATCTTGAAGACGCACAAGGTATCCCGGCTTTATACCATGAAAATCGCAGATGACGACCTTCTTATCGATCATCCTTCACCTTATTCACCTGCTCGGGATACAGGTTCCACAGATCTCCTTTGTTGTCCAGCACGACTACGAGGCCGTAGCCCGCGATTCCATCGTCGTACCTCTCATTTAGAACGACGCCAAGGCCAGGATACTGCATGCCCCACGGCTTGAACTCTACAAGGTCTCCGACCCGCAGTCCATCACTCAACATTGGATTTCCACATGCTCACGTTCACGTAAGCTTTAAAGCGATTGAATCAGCGATTCGAACCACGTGGAGGAATGAAGTTACTCGAGCGGTTGAGATCACGCTCAGTCGCACGTGTGGACTCGTACTCTCCGTCATCCGGCTCGAACTCATCCTCGAGAACGGCGTTAAGCATCTCATGCCACTCGTTCTCGTCATCCTCCGGAATCATATCGATGATTTCATTCGGGAGCTTGAACGTTACATCCTCTGAGTTAGGGAGCTCATCACGATCGGCAGCGAGATCAAGAACGTAATCGATCTTGTCCAGCACGGCAGACACGAGCTCCTCACCGCCATTCTTCTCCAGGTAATCGATCAACTTCTGGCGCGGTGACCCGCCCATCCCAGCGGGAGATCCTTCGCGAAGAACTCGGCGAGCTTCCTCACGAATGATCTGACGAATTCTGCTCTCATTAATTTTCATTGTTACGTCTCCTAGCTTGCTTTCTGTTAAAAATCGTCGTCCGAGTCATCAGACTCAGGACCGAACATCACCTGAAGAGCGCGATCGTCCTCGTCCTCGCTGCCATCATCATCATCGTTTCCCGGGAAACGACGACTCGGTGTGAGCTCTCGATCTCGTGTCATTTCCGGTTCCTCAAGTGATCTGTAGTACTGACGCATCGCTGACCTGTGGCTTGGGTCGGACGGATCACCTACCGGACGTTCCATCTCACGAAGCACCCGACGGGCTTCCTCACGGACGATCTGACGAATCCTGCTTTCGCTAATCCTCATTTTTGCGCCTCCTGATGCTGCTCTCAAGACGAGACCACATCGCGCTTAGCACTCTGAGAAGCTCGTATGAAAAGTTACCAAACACCGTGCACTTAAATATTCGCTAGGGAGAGATCCGTCGCCACTTTCCGTGGCCCTCATCACAGAGACAGACCTCCTGAAAGTCCATGATGGGGGTCAGGGCTCGATCCTCACCGCAAGACGCTTCGCATTCACGTTGGAACTCCATGCTGACGCCGCCCCACCACACGATCCCGAGGAATCCTGCAGCCATGAACAACCACGTGATCAGATTCTCAACCTTCATCAAGCACCTCGAAATCGTTATAGAGAAGCATGTACCCTAGCTGCCCATCCCTCATGTTGCTGGGAGGACGGTCAGGAAAGAAGAAGAATCCACGACCTGAGTTTCCGGCAATTCCCTTTGGGTAGTGGCGAGCGTCCCAATCGATCTCTGTTAGGATCGCGTAATCGCCTGCAAGAAGCTTCAGACCTGGATGATCCTTCTTTAACCTCACGAGCTGTCCCACTTTGAGCCTCACGGATCACCAGATCCCGTCAGGGGTGTTCCAATGGTCGATCAGCTCCCGATGCACATCACGTCGCCACTCGCAGACCCGGCAGGGCTTGTCATGCCTGCACTCGTACGTACCCTCACCAGGTCGAGAGACAAGGCATGGAGCCAACTGTACCTGTCCCTTGAGGAACTCGACGAGCTGCTTCAGCTGCTCGTGCTCATGCGGTAGATACTCAAGCTTCATCCCATCCATCTATGATCTCCGCGTCGACAGTGTCTATGATCTCCGCACTCGACAAGTCCCAATCGATATCATCCATCGCGAGCTTCTCGGGACGATGCTCATCCTCACTGCAAGTTACGTATGCCGTGCCGTGGATCTTACCCGAGTAGGTGATCGCCCAACGTACCTGACGTCCCATCAGAAAGCGTCCCGCTCGTAGAAGCCACCCCAGCGTGAGCCGGTACTCCGCTCCTCGGAGATCGTCACCAGGAAGAACACGCCGTCCTCCCGCTTCTTGAGGGTGAGCACGCCACTCATAGGATCCACCTTGTAGAGGTGCTCGCTACGGAGCTGGATGGTGTGATTGCTCTCGTCGTCATCATCGTCCACGCGGTTCATCCGGGAGACGTTAATCTCGAGGAACCCAGCGCCGTGATGTCCTCCTTGCAGGTACAGGAGTGGGCTGCGGAAAAGTGTCTCGTTGTAATCGACCTTCCACTTGGCGCCCGGGTCGTCCGGGGACTCAACGGTGACCCGCCACTTCGTGCGCGCGCCACCGACGGGCTTGACGTTGAGAATGTCGAGGGTATCCTCGAAGCTGCCACCGTAGCGGTTGAGCTCATCAACGAGCGTCTGAAGCATGTCGAAATTGAACTCGTCACAGGTGCTGCAGAGCGTGACGATACTCTTCAAGTACTTACGATCCCGGAGCTGATCATCGCAGTACTCCTCGACAAACTCGGGCTCTAGCCCCTCGAATGCGATCGAGTAACGCAACCGGCTCGGTCGGTTATGGAAGAAGTCACGCACGGAGTACTTGTCGTTGCAGGTGATGACCATGATCTTGTTCTGCGCGGTGTAGACACCGTCGAAGAGCGTTAGGATCGACTCCTGGTCCTCCTTATTGTAGAGCTTCTCGAACTCATCGAAGATGATCACCGCCGGCTGCTCGATGCCCTGGATCGTCCGCATGAACCGATCATCGGTGAATGCGGTGTTGACGATGAGGACAGGAAGCTCGGAACGCGCCGCGATGTACTTCGCGAGGAGCGTCTTACCAGAGCCTTTCGTCCCACTGAGGAAGACACCAACCTGAGCGTTCGGGGCTCGATTCTCAAAGGTCCTCAGGATACGATCACCGTGACGTTCTGTCTTACCATAGAGCTTGGGCGGAAGCGTGAAGGCCTCACCCATCTCAAGGTAGTACTCCTTCGTCATGGGATTCTGGCACACAGTGTAGTTACCCACCGGCAGCTTGTCCCGGATGTCCATCCGAGCATCAGGGGTGAGGGACCAGGTGTTGCCAGACTTGATGAACTTCATGTTTGCTGCTCTCGTTAGGTGTTGCTATTGTAGGTTGTGATTTAGGAATTTGCAATCAGGATTCGCATCGCCTCGGCGACAGTGCTCGAGGGAGTGCTAGTGGGCATCATGATCCGGATGCGTCCACCGACGCCGTTCGACCACTTGGGGTCGATGACGGCCGAGAGCCCTAGATGACCTATCAATCCGTTCACGGTGCTGATGATGTTCGCGTAGTTCGACTGCACGGTGAGCTGCTGCTGGGTGAGTGGAGTTCCTCGTGGGGTCTCGATATGAAGCTCCGCTGAGATCGTGGACCCGCGAATGAGGAACTCGTAGTGCACGACCCCGCTGCCCTTCGGGTACTTGCTGACGTAGGTCTCCTTGTACGTCGCCCGTGCGCTGGGAATCGGGAAACTCACACCGCAGTTGAGCGAGTTGAAGGCCTTGATCGCATCAATGAGGTGTGAGCCTCGTACTGCTACGGAGCTGGACTTTGAGGCGACTGATGGGCTCACTGGACTAGAGCTCTGGGGGATGACAGTGTAGCCGCCTCCCGTACCCGAGGTTCGTGGAAACCATGTGTAGCCAATTGACAACCCACGCCGACGAGCGAAAGTGACGATGCGGGAGAGATCGAGAACCTCCTCATCGAGCGCCAGATGGACATTCACATCACCCGCGGTGAGCCTTGCCTCCGCAGCCTGCTCGAGGCTCTCTCGGAGAGACTCGTCCCCGCCGCAGAGTCGATCGAGCGCCTGCCCGATTCGTCCACCGAGCTCATCATCAAGATCGTAAAAATCGTACTCAGCGAGCGCCGAGGCGTAGTCTAGACCCTGGGCGACGATCTCACGGCGACTCTCACCATTGCGGGCAAGCTTTGCCTCAACGACCGTCAGCAAGCCAGAACGATCGATGAGAAGGATATCGATCTTCAAGCTTCCGCCGTTCAGGTTTATCTGCTGTCCGATGACCTCAACATCGCCTCTGATGAAACCCGGCACGAGCTCGGGATTCTGGACGATCATCGCCTCGAGCTCAGCCTCGTCCTTGTACGGAGCGTTGATCTGCTGCGCCGCTGACCCGTTGGGTCCAATACTGTACACCTGACTCATCTGCTCTCCTTATGATACCAGTATACCAGGTCCCGTCATGGGTTGCATGAATCTGGATCGAGCGGGATCAGGGTCCAGGTCGAGGTGTTGTAGTACTGGACCTTACTTCCATGAAGAATGGAAACATGCCACAGATTTCTACTTTCAACAGAGACGTCCCTGAGTGTGTATGGCTCATGAATCCCGAGCAGCATACCTGGGCCGTCCTTCTCCTCACCGTGCTCGCTGATCACCTTGTACAGACCACCGACCTTGTATTGATCCTTCATAATCCCATTATAGAACGAAGCGTCGAGAAGATCATATAGAAGAAGATGATGAGCCCTGCCTTGATGAGAGCGTCGAGGACGTGATTCACGTCTCTATCCTGTGGAGGAACCTGACCGGTACCCCGAGTTTACGATTGCCGACAACGACAACGTAATGAGCGTCGTAGTCGTCAACGCCGTTGTGATCGAAGGAGACGACGAGTCCCATTATTCCAGGGTTCAATTTCACCCGCTGTGCCCGTCTCACCTGCCTCGACGAAACCTCACCGATAGCGTCGTGATCCCAGCCCCACGGGGGCTCGACGCCCTCGCAATCCCAGGGCTCGATGGTGACGAGGTCGCCGCCTTTTAGCTTGTGATCATGATTCATTTTTATTTTTTGACGTTGGGAGCTAGTCCAGGAACTAAGAGACCCCACCCGGGATATCTCTCAGGCTGGAAACCCATAGCTGCAAGATTGGGCCGTGGTGTAATCAACTCTTTAAGGGTGTAAGCGAATGAATTACTGTTCCTGGCATTTTCGTTGGAAGAAATCTGGGGGTATGGGTCGTATGGAACATTTTGTGCGTAATTGTCGAACGCGCTCGCGATCCTGTCGATGGAGGATATGACCTGCTCCTGAGTTACGTTATTTTTGCCTGCCTCGACCAAGGTGTACATTTGATCTTGCTGCCCGATACTGTCAGACTCCCAATTCTTAAGCTTCAGAAGCGGTCCCCACGTCGTGTCCGACATCGCTTCACGGTACGCTTCGGCATTAGAACGGAACGATCTTAGTTTTTGCAGGGTGTTTATGACCTGGTCGGCCTTCTTGTCACGAGCAGAGCCAGTTAGGACCTTGTTAGCAACAGCCGATAACAGGCCAAGCTCAAATCCCACACCTGACTTTCCGCTGTACGCTGTCAACGTTCCCTTCGGTTGACGAGGGTCTCTGACTAGGATCCAAGCATGGTATCTATCGTCTAGTCCCATCGTGATCTCCCGGCCTAGAAGCCAAATCTGGCCGGATTGGCTGTAGGACGCTACATCTGTAGGAACATCGGATGAAATTTCACGAATCAACGATCTGAGAATTTTTTCTGTCTTCATGCCCAATAACTATCGATCATGGGGTCACCTTGACAAAATAACCGGCGTAAGTCTCGATGCTCATACCAGACCCTATCACCTGAACGAAGTTACGAACGCTGTCACCGATTGCGTCGTCCTTCCTGGACACCACCATAAAGATTGTATCCTTCAGGATCACCCACCCTACGTCATCGTGCCATTCTCGTAGATGGACCAGATCGCCCGGATTGATCTCGTAATTTCCAGATTCAGCCGCCATAGGTTGATTGTATCAGGTCTCGAGTAGTATTGCATCGTCATCCTGACGCTGGAGAGGTTTCAGCCATCGGCAAGATACGATTCCGTGCCTTCCCTTGTACAACACTTGCCAGTATGGCATGCGCCATGAGTCCATGCTTTCATGCTTGAGAAGGAACACAACTTCGTCAGGAATCAGCGCCACCGCAGGTCCAGAGTCGATCGTCTCGAAAACAGACGGAAACGGAATCGTGACCCTTGCAAGGTCCCCAGCTCTTAACGATCTAACTTGATCCCGGCTATTATCCCTCATTGAGATAATTATACCGAGGGAGACGCGATGAGAAATCACAAAGTGATGGAAACGATTGAAAAAGCTCCTCTTCAATCGAAGAAGTTTATCGCTTACCTGATCTCCAATCTGGGATCTAAGTCCTTGATGTTCTGGATGGTCTCACGACAGGAATCAGACTTCGTCCTCACGGCAGTCATCACCGCCGCAGCGTTCATAGATATCGGTTATATCCTCGGTCAGGCGGCGCTCGACAAGTACGTCCGCGTTACGTCGATGAAAGGTGAGGACACCTGAACTCTATCTTTTTGCCTTCTCAGTGTGGCAGCTCTCGCAGAGGGTCCTGATCCAGCCACCCGTTCGTGGAACTCCAGGAAGCCCGCAGTCCTCGCACGTCTTAAATGAGAAGCTCTCGGCCATCGCGATGAGACCGCGAACGTACTCGTCCTCATTGTTCACGTAGAAACGAAGACCTCCGAACTTCTCCTTCACCTGGACAGCTCGGACCTGAAACCTCTCTTCGAACTCCTCAATCGTCGTGTGTTTCCTGGCACGATGGTAGGTGAGATGGTGCTGGATATTCTTGCATAGGGTGTCGATGATGTCGAACCATCCGTCCGAGCACTCGAAACCGAAGCACATAAGTGTCTCCTTCGGATCCCCACGACGATCCTTGAAGATTTCCGGGTAGCGCTCGCAGAGTAACCTATCTTTCTCCTCGGTCATTCCTTGCTCCCAACCCTCTCGAGCATCGCCTCGAGAGCCTCTATCACCACGCGCTGAAATCCCTCACTGTCGCCAGCTGTGAGACCGAATGCGGAGAAGAACTGCTCCTCCTTGTCGTCCTCGATCTCGAAGATAAAGCGGGCACCGCCACCCTCGATCGTCTCCTCGGTGATGCCGATGAGTCCGGGTATCTCAGCAGCTCGCGTCATCATCCTTCCTCCTAATAATCTCGTCGACCATGCCTGGGTAGTATCCGGTCCCATCCCTCAGGTGTCGCTGGAGACTCTGAGGTCCGTAGCCGTCCTCATCACAGTGAGCCTCCCAGTGTTCTCCGATCTCCTCGGCGGCTGCCAACATCACGGTCCGTAACCGCAGGTTCTCCTGCGCAAGACGGGTGACCTCAGCCTGCAATGCGAGTACCTTGTTGGGCTCACTCACCCACCGGGCAAACTCACGCATAACCTGCTTGTCCGATTGAAGCAAACGAGTTACATCTTCCTCATTGATTCGATGCAGCCAACTGGGCAGTGATTCACTCATCCCTACTCTCCTCTTCGTGTTTCCGCGTGAGACCGCTGAGCCAGCTGTTGAAGGCCTCAGGATCGAAGTCCTGCTTCTTGTGGTCCATCGAAGGGTCCTGCCCCCAGTGGGAAGCAGCCCAACCCTCGGTAATCTTACGCCACAGTGTCACATCGATTCTGAGTCTGAGATAGGGACGCCTGTTATCACCATCGCGCCAATCTGTGGAAGCGGTTTCGAGCGATGCGTCCCAACCCTCACCGTCAAGCTGGAGATAGATGCTATCCTTGTCGAAGCATTCCTCGTAGAAGTGAAAGTTTTTCTGATCATACGCTATAGTGCAGCGGGTACTCATACCCTTATATTACTACACGATCATCAAGTTTACATGACTTTCACGTCATCGTTCACACGGGCGCGGGCATTTCGTCAGCGGCTGACAGCCCTGCGGCAGCCCCAGCAGCTCCGAGCGCGCTAGCGTAAGCCCTCGTGGGAACAGATTTGGCCGCAGTCATGACAGCCTGCGCGGCTTCCTTACCTGCCGTCTTCGCAATCTGACCGATCACGTTAGGAAGCTGTGCCGCGGAGATCAGACCGGTCTTCCCGGTGGCACTGAGACCCGTGAGCATGAGGTATCCATCCTTGCTCAAGGCGATTCCGACCTGCTTCGTCGCGCCGCTGGCTGTCGTGTACGCGAACTTCGGTACCTTCGAAAGGAGGGCACCGATTTGCGCGGGTGCCATCTTCGCGGCAGCGTTCACTACCTGCCTGCCGGCAGTTCCGAAGGCGCTCTTTCCGAACTGAATCAGGCTCGTAATTGCCGCCTTGATCTCCGTCACTGCGGTTCCAGCCATGGAAGAAACTTTCTGAATAATTTGCGCGATCTTGTCTGCGCCAGGAAGCTTGGAGATTTTTCCGGAGATCGCGCTGAAGATCTTCTGGATGTTCGGGATGACCTTGGTCTCAACGAACGTTAGACCCTTCAGGAGTGGACCTTCCGCCTTCACGGCGCCCTGCACGATCAACTTGTTGGCTGCGGAGAGATTCTTGAACATCTGACCTGCGCCCTTCGTGATGGCTGATCCAAGACCCCTGGCCCACTGCCCGAGAGCCGCGAACGGCTTGATCAGCTTTCCTAATGCACCGGCTTCCCCGAAGACGCCAGACGGTTCAATCGCAGCAGCCGAAAGAAGGGTGAAAAGAACGTTCATGAAGAGGTCGAATCCAGACGATGAAAGAGTCTTCGCACCGTAATATAGAACGCCTGCAGCCCCGAAGGCGGCTCCGACTCCGAGCTGCGCAAGGCCGGGTAGGCTTCCCACCGCTTGTCCAAGACCGAGGGCGACGTCGGCGAAGATACCTTCGTTCAGCTGACGACGATCGATCGCTCCGATCTGGAGAGCGTATCTTGCGATCTTACGCTGCTCAGAGATGATGATGTTCGCGATCACGTCAACCTGACAGGCTTCGATCAAGGCTCCCTGAATCTCCAGCTGGTTGAGCTCACTCTCGATTAGTAATGCCTCTCTAAGCAGCGACCGGGTATTCATATACTCATTCCTCACTTACACTACTGCTAAATATTGCGATCTGGAGATTTTTTGACAATACTTAGAGACATGATCACGATCAATAAATTTCGTCGCATCCTCAATGAGGAAGCTAAATCATTTTTCAAGGAAGCGAGCGATGGCGATTTCGTGGATCGTGCCTGGTCCGCCGCCGAGCAGGGCCTCGACACTGGTAGGGTGTCGCCCGAGGAAGACGCAGGTCATGTTCCCGGACCGCTCAATCTCGCCGGCGGCGTGGTTGGCGTCGCTGTCTCGGGTCTCGATCCAGCGTCTCAAAATGAATTGGCAGACGAGATGATCTCATTTTTTAGATCTGGTCTGGTTCCCTGGGCTGTCGCTGCAGGTGCGACGGCGAAGCTGCCGGGCTGGATCAGACCTGTGGTAGATGCAGCCCGTATCGCGGCACGTCCGATCACGGGTGCCGCCGTCACTGCCACTGAGACCGCAATCGCGGCAGCTGGTGGCGGAGCTGCTGGTGCAATATCCGGTGTTATTGCGCCCGTGGCGCTGGCTACTATCGCAACGTACCTCATAAGGAAAACGACCACAGAGGGTTGGGTAGCCTACAAAACAGGAAATCAGCAGGCCGAGATAAACGCGAGGCGTGCATTCACAAGCGCTGTCATAAAGACTTACACCAGGATCGTGACCCGCGCGATGAGAATGAAAACCTTGAAGAGAGAGGAGCTGCTCGCGAGTGGGGCAGGAAAGGCTGTCGAGAAGTATTCAAGGTCAGAGGCGTTGAGCGACCACGAGAAGGCGCTGGTCGCCTTCATCTTCAGCGGTGCGGATGAATCTGACATCTCGCACGCGAAATTCTACGTGTATGGATTTGCACCGAAGATAGATTCTATCAACCCTCTCGTTGCTCCGATGCAAGTGAAAGCCGATAAAATTTTCCACGAGACCGTCGACCGACAGCTAGCAGCTTTCATAAAGCAGGTGCGGCAATTTCAGGCTGGCGCCCGTGAGGCAGCTGCACAGATGAGAGCTAAGCATCAGGAGATCGCGAAAATCGCGAGGGAGCAGGATGCGATATTCAGGGAAAGAGAGACCCAGAAGATCGTCGACCGGATCGACTTCGAGCAAGGTCGTATGCCAGCGAACTATAAGCCGGTCCCGCCCGGAACTGCTGCCGCAAAAACGAAATCGGCCGGTGCTCCTGCACCGGCCGCTCCGAAGAAATGAAGGTTAATTCTTAGATCGCTTGATTCGGATCGACTTTGATCTCGGTAACCGAGAAAGCTACCTGCGTCACCCACGGCGCGTCATCCTGCACGTCCAGCTCTGAGAAACCCATCGCACCGGGCACAGCCAGCATCTTCCAGGACTCGATATCCTTACCGATACCATCGAGAACCTTGATCTCAATCCGTCGAGGCAGAGGCTTCATGAGCCAGGACCTGAAGTATCCATTGAGTGCAATCTCAGGGACGTTGATCGTCTCGATCGTGATATCGCCTCGATCGATCATCCCGGTCGTGAAGGTCGGTAGCTTCAAGCCCGTCAGCGGAATATCGAGGTCAAGACCCTCCACACGTAGGATCCACGGCGGTCGCTTGACCTCAAATCCTCCCTCATCATGAGACTCATCGACGCTGAGCTCCTCAACCTCGGGCACCTGGGAGACCTCTGGATCCTTTCGTTTCCGGCTCCGCTTCTTTTCATCTCCCATCTGTTTTAACTCCTTAATCATTATAATCGATTTGTCTCGAGTTTTCAACCAGTTTGAGGTCCATCGCTAGACACGTGAGCTTTCCAAGACGCCCGTGCATCACCCCAACGGTCGGCAAACCCGGTAGTACGTCGCCTGTATCGACTTCACATAGGATCACCATCTCGCCGCCGAGTAATCTGTAATCCTGATGCCCTTTCCACCCATAGGTGTTATTTCTAATCTGCAGCAGTGAGCCCAACAGAGGTCTTTCCATATCCACATCATACCACTGTATGGATCATGATGCATTAAATTGACAGCTGCTGGTCGACCAGGTCGTGGATTTCTTCCCACGCAGTCTGGAGCTCTCCAGTCCGCCGGAGAACTCGATACGCGAGGTTCTCGCTTGAGAGCTCACCATCACGCTCGAGGCCAGCCTTCCTCAGCTTCGTGATACGCTTCATCGCTGACATCAGACGCCCTTCGGAACGCTCGCTCCGGGCTCGCTGGATCACCTCACGGAAGTCCATGACCTTCTTTACAACCTTCGATTCATCGAAGGACGGAGAGCCTTCCGGGGGCTCTAGAACCCACTCGCTCCGGTTGACGCTCCATCTCCCGGTTACCTCGGGTGGATCATCATCGACGCTCTCAACGTAAACCTCCACGGGAATACCCATGATGCTCACGTCATGCTCCTCCTCCCACTTGAACTTCGCAAGCTTGGCTGCTCGTTGAGCAGCCTCGGGATCATCGTGAGCGCTGAAATCAACGATTACGTGCAGATCGAGATCGCTGCCCGGTCCCCATGTTCGACCCGCGTACGAACCCGTCAGGATGATGTCCTTAACGTCGAGATCAAGTTCGAGCTCCTTCAGGAATCGTTTCGCGATGCGAACCAGGGCTTTTTCGACCTCTGGTCGTAACCTCTCACCATCCCATATCTTGTCGCTCAGACCCGGTTTGGGTCGCACGGACCTCAGCGCAGCCCGGGTATCCACGGATTAAGCTTCCTCAGGACGACCCATCGGTGCACGCTCGACGTCCCTCAAGTCAGGTTCCTCGAGGTTACGATAGAGGGTTCTGGAGGAAACTCCCAGACGGTCCGCAGCGTCAGGAACGCGTCCATCCGACTTCGCCATCGCATTCGAGATGTCGTTTCTCCACTCCAGCGGATCCTTGATACGGGTCGCGAGAAGGTCGGAGATGTTCTGCGGCTTAAATGCACGCCCGCTTACCCGACGCTTACGCTTACGTTTCTCGTGAAGGTTCTCAACCTCGGCGATCTCGCGGATGACTTCCTGAATTCTGTCCATGCTGCTAAGTATTTCGATCGCGTAAGACTGACGCCAGTAGATTCAGTGCGGCGTAAACTTCCGCCTCATGCCGCGGATGATCACGTTCGATGATCTCACAGTAATTCTTGCAGTTACGATCCCATCGTGGTCGGACCCAGCAACTGTCCTCGTTGATGCCCCAGGAGACGTCATCCCAGATGAAATGATCACGGGCGAGCTCGGCAGCACGTTCAACGATGCGCATGGGATTCTGCGGAATCTCAAGGAACATCAGATCCCGCTCTCCCTTCCTGATCCACTTTGGATTTCGCCGGCGACGGATGGTGAGACGCTCCTCGCTGGGGATCCTGCCCAGGGTCTCGTAAAAACGATCATTCGTAATCATGCTTCGCCCCGTCGCTTCTTGAGAGTTACGATCTCACGATCCAGATACCAACGCGCCTTCTCGAGATCCTCGATGTACGCGTTAGGGTCCTTACGACCCTTACGACTGATGTACTTCACAGTGTTTCCAAGGTTGAAATTCAGATCCCACGCTTCGATAACATCGATTGCCTCATGGCCCGTGTCCTTACGGTAGTGTGCGGGGTGGTCGACTGCGCTCATTCGGCCTCCACATGCCACTCGACGGTCGCGATCGTGGGATCACCGCCGGCCTCGAGGTAACGCTGCCAGCACGCCATGAGATACTCCAGCTTTTCCTGCTCAGTCATCTTCACTCCAGCATCCAGCGTGCGTACGACTTCAGATCGCGGTTTCGGGATGCATGGTACGCCGCGAAATCGATAGCGATGCCGTTCTTCCGAGCAAAGCTCTCACCCTGACACCAGGCCTCCCACTCCTCGCCGAGGGTCTCGGCCCGAACCTTGAGCGTCTCCCGGCTCCGCTCACGACGATGCTTGTACTCGTCGGTGTTCGCGAAGCGGAGCGTGTAGTCCGGGGTCTCGGAGAGCAGGATATGACCGATCTCGTGGAGGATCCCGAACACCTGGCTCTGCGCCGTTCGATTCGCGTTGATGACGATCATCCGATCCGTGTAGTTGACATGATCATCGAAGGTTCTGCTCCAGATGAGCTTCCACTTTCTCTCCTCGAGCCATGTCTCCAACTTTCTGAGCGCAACCTGAACCTGACCGCCCGCAAAACGGGGGTCCCGAAACGCGATGGGCCGCATGATCACTCCCGCATGAGATCGTTGGTGGGTGCCGTGAAAGTTTCCTGCCCGTTCTGGGGCGTGTCGAGCCTGACGACAGCGTAGAAGCGTCGAGCCGAGGTTCCACCCTCGAAGTGCTCAACACCCGCGTGCTCGACGAGCTGGATCACCGTGCCCTTCAGGCTCATGTTGTATACGTGACTGACCCTATCACCTGTCTTGACCATCTGCTCTCCTTGTTATGCTGAAACGCGTTGTGCTTTCTGCATTATAGCATCCGCAGCGACCAAATTACCAACGATGAAATCATTTTCGATCAGTTCATCGATGGTGATAGAGGTTGGGAGCGGCATACTCTGCAGTTTGAGAATGTAGTTATTGAGGGTTAACGAGTAGTAGAGGTTGTTTGCGATCGTCTCAATGTTAGACTTCGCCCTCTCGAACGGTCCCTTCGGTTTCGTTGATAGACTTACTGTCATGCCTGCCTCCCGAGTCTAAATAGGAAGGTGGGGACCACCATGTGGGAACATTTCCGGTCCGCCACTTGGCAAAACGTGACTTATCACCGAGGTAGTAGGCCCTGTAGCTCGCCACAGGGTCATCGAAAACTTTATATTTTTCCGGCATCGCGACAGCGAACGGGGTGATACCGGTCGGATTGCTGATGGTCCCCTCGAACGTCGGCGGGATCACACGATTCAACCACCGATGGACCTCGAGGCTCTTGTGCTCCTTCCCGTATCTCCGTTCGTACTCGCGGCAGAGCTCCAGTCCATGCAGGCTCAGCCACATGTAGTTACCCCAGCAGCGTTGGGCCCACTGCGTGCAGGGATGGGAGATATGTGTCATCTTCCAGGGTGGGGTGAGGCGAGGGTCGATGTGCTCCGAGAGCCAGGCATGCAGCTCCCGGCGGGTCAGCTCATCGACCGGTGGCTTGAGCATCTTCTGCCAGCCGAGCCAGTGGGCAGCGCAGAGCATCTGCGCGCTCTCGAGTATTTGTTTAATCGCGTGTTTATCGCAATGGTAGCGTGCTGCCAAAATAGGATTTTCGTCCAAAACGAAAATGTTCATGTTATCATCCTCGGGTTTTTATCGTTTCGAGATGAAAAGATTATGCACAAAGTGCGGTATCCCATTTTTTTCGCCGCATTTAGCTTGGCGATCGTAGCATCTTCGTTATTCTTGAAAGTCCAATTAGACTTAATCTCAATCAGCAAATTTTCATTTTGCACAAAAAAATCTGGGAAATAAACTCGGCTCACGTTATTCGAGTCTGTCCACGGAACCGTCGGGCAGTTTTTTCTTCCTTGGACCAAGCTGTCAAGAGAGAATCCAAATTCTGAAATTCTCTCAAGAAACATGTCTTCATAACCCTGAACTTTGAACGTTCTCCCATCTATGGTCACAATCTTCCATTTACCGTGATTGGAGTTTTTTCTCTGCGTTGGAGAACGTGTTCCGTATTTCTTGAAACAGACACCTCTTATCTTGTCCATCATTCCTGGAATTAATATTACGTTATCAACCCCATATTTTTCAAGACAAGTCGCCTTTCGTTTCTCTTCCTTCCTCAGCTGGTCAGTGTTCGTGACCCGTTTCCGTATGGTCTCCTGGGACTGCTTCCTACCCGATGCCTTCGATGATATGTTCAGGCGTATCTTTTCGCTGCTGGAGTAGCAAGCGTGGGAGCAGAACTCGAGGTAACCGCCTCCAGCTCCTCGGAACGTGGTTTCCTGACCGCACTCGCAGATGCCTTCGTCATCCTTTCTAAGGAATTCATCGTAGTAGGACTTGGGTGTGTAACCCTTGTGCTTGAAGAACACGTGCTTCATGATAGAGTTTATGTTGCGGAATTCAGATTGGCAGATTAAGCAGTTCATCGGTTTGCCCCCGAGAGTAAATATTCGTTGCAAACCAATCTTACTCAATGCTTATCACTTAAACTACGAGCTGCAGGTTCGCGAGCCTGATCGTGTACTTCTGGTCCTCTATCAGCACAGTCGCGGAGGTCTCGAAGTTCCAGTCCGAGCGCTCGCTCGCCTCGATATCAAGAACGACAGCGAGGGATCCGACCGGGATCCTCGTGGGTGTCCGCGTTGCTGCCGCGACTTGACACCAGACGATATCCTTGATGAAGCCCGGAAGGCTCACAACCTGCGCGAGGTCACCGGGCTTCATCGATCTTCCACAGGTCCAGCTTGTGGACAGTCATTACCTTACCATCGACCAAGACTTCCCAGATATTGGGTGAGGATAGAACACCGTCGGCTTCACATAAATTTCGGATCAGAAGGCAGACCTTGCCTTCTTCTGCGCGAACCCAGGGCGTCTGATCCTTCGCCTTGATGATGCGCATGAGATCACCGGGCTTCACTGATCACCTCCTTACCCTTCTATCTTACCACACTCGGGTGCCCCTTGCACGGGTTCGAAAAAGTCGATGTGGAACTCCTCCATGAGCTCGCCCCTGGATGACAGGAAATCGACGACCACGACATCGGACTTGAGACGACCAAGGGGCCTGACCCGTAGGATGAGGACGACCTCCCCACTCATGATGCCGACATCCTTGAGTTGGGCAAGATCACCGGGTTTCATCTATCTTTCCCAGGTCAAGCTTGTGGACGTTCCTTAGCCTTCCGTCAATAAGAACTTCCCACATGAAGAGTGTGCCTTCAGATTTCTCTAGACTGCGAACCAGAAGGCAGATCGTGCCCGCCATCTCTCGAACCCAGGGCGCCTGGGCGGGTGCTTCAATGATGCGCATGAGGTCACCGGGCTTCATCGATCACCTGAATCGCTGCGATACTCACCCACACGATCTGATCACGCATAAGAACCTTCGCATAGTGTGCCCAGCTGTTAGGCTCAATCAGCACGCCAACATCATCCGAACACATGAGAAATGTGTACACGAGATTTTCATTGTCGTCCATCGATCTTGCCCAGGCCGGTACAAACTTTGGGCGAACTAGGTCACCGGGTTTCATCAACGGCCTCCGAATTATCCTCTAGAACCCTGTAAGACCACCCCGGGTCGAGCTTGCCGTCCATGAGGATGGTTATGTTGTGCTGCTGGGTCCAGGGCATGATGAGGAAGAGCCTGCCGTTGCGATGCTTCTCATTCGCGAAGAATGCATTATGGAGAAATCGCCGGAGGTCACCGGGTTTCATCGATGGCCTCCACCCAGCAGACCGGTATCATCTTGTATCTGCCCTCGATCATGCAGCAACACTGATCCTCGAAGAGGCCACCCTTGGACTGTATGATCTCCAAGATGAGAGCGATCTTTCCCTCGAGCCTGTGGCCTCGGACGACAAAGGCGAGATCACCCGGTTTCACTCGTCATCCCACCCCAGCCACGTGTGATACTCCTTGAGGGTGAGGGTCGCGGAGTTCTTCCCATTGTAGAGCCGGCGCGGGTTCTGGCAGAGCTGACAGTTGCAACCGAACCGTGACTCCACGAATCGACCCGCCCGCTTCTCCAGTCCCTCCTCACTGTAACCCAGCTTCCGAAGGATCACCTTCGCGCGGACCTTCTTAGCCTCGGTCTTGCTACGTCGAAACGCCTTGCCTCGTCCCATTACCAGTCTCCGTCGTGGTTGTGATGTCCCCGGACACGGTGTCCCTTCTTATTGTAGAGGGTCACCTTCTCGTTGAGCATGTGGATCTCCCAGCGGTCCTTGTCGACCTGCTTCAGGCTGAATTGGCCATACCCGGTGATCCCGACGAAGTTATCCTTGTCGTTGAAGTGGGTGTTGGTGTGTTCCTTCTTTGCCGCGATCATCGCACCCAACTGCTCCAGCTCTTCCCGTAGCTCATCGTTCTCCTCCTTCAGGATACGAATCTCCTCACAGAGAGAACTCAGCTCATCACGAAGCTCATCCCGCTCCTCCACCACCTTCTCCGCGAAGACCGACCAGCTTCCCTGCCCGACGAAACCGGGACCACGCTCGGACTCAGGTGGGACAAGCTTCCGAAGTCGATTGATCTCAACGAGAAGATAATTGAAGTCGCTCTCGTGGATGAGCACCTGGGCCGGATTGGGTCCACCCTGCTGGTAAAGAGCACGTGACTTGATGTCTTCGAGGTCGAGATTCATGTGGGTTCTCCCTTCATGGTGAAATCGCTGAACTTGTAGAAAAGATTGGCCGTCGTGGTGGTCGGCATCA
>Ga0214917_10000388_pt1 | contig 57527 bp, 65 predicted proteins | sample LL_1208_BB_MetaG_FD_177983 | JGI IMG/M metagenome (GOLD analysis project Ga0214917, IMG submission 177983) | Freshwater microbial communities from Lake Lanier, Atlanta, Georgia, United States - LL_1208_BB | ecosystem: Environmental > Aquatic > Freshwater > Lake | place: USA: Georgia | collected... | reverse complement strand
TTCTCAAACTTCTATTACGCAGAGGATTTCAACGCTTGGGAGAATAATAAAAATACAATTAAAGAATCTAGAATTATACTCCCACTAATTTCGGAAGATGGAAATGTATTCGGATATCAAGCAAGGTCTCTTAACAAAAATTCAAACCTTCGCTATATCACTACCATCTTGGATAAGCAATATCCTAAACTATTTGGACTTGATCGTATAAACACAAATGAAAATATCTACGTTACAGAGGGTCCGTTCGACTCTCTTTTCTTGTCTAATGGACTGGCGATGTGTGGCGCTGATGTTGTACTTGACGGGGTACGTTATCCTAGTCGGACATTTGTTTACGACAACGAACCAAGAAACAAACAAATCGTTGAACGATACGAAAGGTGTATTGACAAAGGAGAGAGCATTGTAATTTGGCCAGAGTCAGTTAAGGAAAAAGATATCAACGATATGGTCTTGACTGGACATGACGTACAATCCATGGTAGAATGTAACACCTATTCTGGTTTAGAAGCAAAAGTAAAACTTAGTCTTTGGAAGAAAATATGAGCAACGGAATCAAAGTTAAAAAGCGTGATGGGTCTACAGAATCTCTTAATCTTGATAAGATTCATAATATGGTAGAATGTGCTTGTGGTGGTCTCGCTGGGGTATCTCCATCGCAAGTAGAAATTAACTCTGGTATTCAATTTTATGATGGCATTAGCACCAATGAAATCCAAGAAATCCTTATTAGGTCGGCTAGTGACCTCATTGACCTTGACACTCCAAATTATCAGTATGTTGCTGCTCGTCTCCTTTTGTTTGGTCTATATAAGCAAGTCTTTGGAAATAATTGGAAGAACGGTTTCCCTACAATAAAAGATCACGTATACCACGGTGCTTGTAGTGGTATCTATGATATGCATCTTCCTTCCAAATATACTCATGAAGAGTGGAATAAAATTAATAGTTTTATTGACCACGATCGTGATTATCTTTTTACATATGCTGGCCTTCGTCAGGTAGTAGATAAATATCTGGTGCAAGATAGAAGCAGTGGAAGTGTTTTTGAGACACCACAATACGCTTATATGTTGGTTGCTGCAACCATCTTTGCAAACTACCCTCAGGTAAATCGTCTATCTTATGTCAAACGATACTACGACGCAATCAGCAAACACAAAATCAACGTGCCAACACCCATCCTCGCAGGAGTTAGAACACCACTTAGACAATTTGCGTCTTGTGTTCTTGTTGATAGTGATGACACCCTCGACAGTATTTTTAGTAGTGACATGGCTATTGGTCGTTATGTTGCACAACGCGCAGGCATCGGTATCAACGCAGGTAGAATCCGTGCTCTCAATAGTAAAATCAGAGGGGGAGAAGTTTCTCATACAGGGATTATCCCATTCCTCAAAAAGTTTGAATCAACTGTCAGATGCTGTACACAAAACGGGATTCGTGGTGGAAGTGCTACGGTCCATTTTCCAATCTGGCACAGAGAAATAGAAGATATCATTGTATTAAAAAATAACAAAGGAACTGAAGATAACCGAGTTCGTAAGTTAGACTACAGTATTCAAATTTCCAAACTCTTCTATGAAAGATTCATCCGTAACGAAAACATTTCTCTCTTCTCTCCCCACGACGTTCCTGACCTTTCTGATGCTTTTGGGCTTGCTGGATTTGATGAGTTATACAATGTTTATGAACGAGATGAGTCTATTCCAAGAAAAACTATCGGAGCTCAAGAATTATTTCTTTCACTACTGAAAGAGAGAGCAGAGACTGGTCGTATCTATATCATGAATATTGACCACTGCAACGAGCATTCTTCGTTTAAAGATAAAATTTGGATGAGTAACCTCTGCCAAGAGATTACACTACCTACTAATCCTCTACAGCATATTGATGACATCAATGGTGAGATTGCCCTGTGTATTCTGTCTGCTGTTAACGTAGGCAAGATTAAGCACCTCGATGATCTAGAAGAGCTCTGTGACCTCTCTGTGAGGGCGCTGGATGAGTTGATTGATTATCAAGAGTATCCTGTAGTCGCTGCTGAAGCATCCACCCGTAACCGCCGCTCGCTGGGTATTGGATATATTGGTCTTGCTCATTTTCTTGCCAAGCATCAGGTTAAGTATTCAGACGAAGCTGCTGCTCATCTTGTGTATGGTCTGACCGAAGCATTTCAGTATTATCTACTGAAAGCGTCTAATAAACTTGCTATCGAAAAAGGCAAGTGTGGTTACTTTGATCGCACCAAATATGCTGATGGTATTCTTCCTATTGATACATATAAGAAAGATGTAGACGAAATCGTACCTAATACTCTCCACTATGATTGGGAATCACTCAGGGAATCTATCAAACAACACGGTCTTAGGAACTCAACATTATCGGCACAGATGCCATCGGAGAGCAGTTCTGTTGTGTCAAACGAGACAAATGGAATCGAACCTCCCCGTGCATTTTTGTCCGTTAAGAAGTCCAAGAAAGGAGTTCTTAAGCAGATTGTCCCCCAGTATCAAACTCTTAAGAATTATTATACGCTTCTTTGGGATATGCCTGACAATACTGGTTATATCAATATTGTTGCTGTTATGCAAAAGTTCTTTGATCAGGCAATCTCGGGTAACTGGTCGTATAATCCAGAGCATTATCCAGATAATGAAGTCCCTGTTAGCGTAATGGCACAAGATCTTCTCAACACTTACAAATATGGATGGAAGACTTCTTATTATCAGAACACATATGATATTAAGAAAGATGATGTTGATGATGAAGAAAAGAAAAAGTCAGTAGAAAGTTTACTTAATTCAATTCTAGAAGGAGCACAAGAGGAGGAAGATTGTGACAGTTGCAAAATTTAAATTAACCGAAAACTCACCAACAGTAGAAGGCATGACAGTATTCAACACCAAACATGTTGATATTAAAAAGCAACCGATGTTTTTCGGTGCTCCTTTGGGAATTCAAAGATACGATTCTTACAAGTATCCTATCTTCGACAAGTTAACTCAACAGCAGCTCGGATACTTTTGGAGACCTGAAGAGGTTTCTCTTCAGAAGGATCGTGCTGATTATGCTACTCTTCGCCCAGAGCAAAAGCATATCTATACTTCTAATTTGAAGTATCAGATTATGCTTGACTCTGTGCAGGGTCGTGGGCCTGGCCTGGCATTTATTCCTTACTGCTCCCTCCCAGAGTTGGAGTCAGCGATGACTATCTGGGAAACGATGGAGATGATTCACTCCCGCTCATATACATATATTATAAAGAATATCTATTCTGATCCATCAGAAGTATTTGATACTATCCTTGATGACCAGAATATCCTTGATAGAGCAAAGAGTGTAACTGAAGCATATGATGATTTCATTCAAGCAGCACAAGATTACTCATCGGGTAATCAGTGGCAACATCAACTTGAAGGTGTGCCTGCTGCTAAAGAAACTCTCTATGAATTGAAGCGTAAACTCTATCGTGCTGTAATCAACGTTAACATCTTAGAGGGGATTAGATTCTATGTTTCGTTCGCGTGCTCGTTCGCTTTTGGCGAACTTAAACTTATGGAGGGATCCGCTAAAATTATCTCTCTCATCGCCAGAGACGAAAGCCAACATCTTGTCCTTACGCAAAACATTATCAAGAACTGGATTAATGGAGATGACTCAGACATTCTTCAAATCGCTAAAGAAGAAGAAGCGTGGACAGTAGAGCAGTTTAAAAAGACTGTTGATGAAGAGAAAGCATGGGCTCAATATCTATTCAAGGATGGTAGCATCATTGGATTGAATGATAAGTTGCTCAACTCCTATGTTGAGTATATTGCCAATCGTCGCATGAGAGCGATTGGTTTGAAGCCTGTGTTTGATACTCCTATGTCAAACAATCCATTGCCTTGGACTCAGCACTGGTTGTCTTCTAAGGGTCTACAAGTTGCTCCACAAGAAACAGAAGTGGAATCCTATGTCATCGGAGGCATTAAACAAGATGTTAAGAAAGATACTTTCGCTGGTTTTAAACTGTAATGGAAGACTGGAAAGAGAAAGCACTCAAATACGAGAAACTGACAGAGCACAACAAACGAATACTCAAAGAGGGTCCGAAAGCTCTGTCAGAAGCATGGTTTCTGGGAGCAATGAAAAGAAAATACCAGACCCCTGGTTCAATTGAATAGATAAATACCTCCATCATGGAGGTTTTTTTATTATGAAACCACAATCAGCTAAAAATAAAGGAAGAGTTCTCCAAAAATGGGTCAGAGATAAACTTATTGAAGCACTTGATATTCATCCAGAAGATATTGAATCTCGTAGCATGGGAGCAGGCGGAGAAGACCTTATCATGGCTCGTGCTGCCAGATTAAAGTTTCCTCATAGTATTGAATGTAAAAATGTAGAGAAGCTAAATATATGGGATGCTTACGAGCAAGCATCTGCCAACTGTGGTGACTATGAGCCTATTGTTGTCATGAAAAAGAATGGCAAAAAACCACTGGTCGTAGTAGACGCAGAGTATTACATTCAACTATTCGGAGACAAAGATGGCAAAGATTGATTTACACAACTTTTTTAAATATTACGACGAAAAAAATCCAAAGCATGTAGAAGCTGTTGGATATTTTGAAGATGCTCTCAATAAAAAAACACCAGAAGAAATGGAAGATTCTTCTGGTTGGGTTAAAACATTTAGAGCACAACCAGAAAAACCAAAATCAAATATTCTTGATGTCCCTTTCTTTCCTCAGACAGATAACTACAGAGATGCTAATCGCACTTGTAACTCATCTTCCTGTGCTATGGTGTTAGAATATTTTAAGCCAGGCACACTCAAAGGGGCAAAAGGTGATGATGCTTATGTCCAGAAAGTATTTGAGGTTGGTGACACGACTGATCACTTGGTTCAAACCAAAGTTTTGGCGTCTTATGGTATACAGTCACACTTTAGTTACGGTTTATCTTTTAATGACCTTGACCGTGAGCTTGCTGCTGGGAAACCCGTGGTCGCTGGCATTCTTCATCGCGGCTCTCTATCTGCTCCTACTGGGGGGCACATGGTTGTAATCATCGGCAAGACACCTACAGGTGATTATGTCGTCAATGACCCTTACGGCAGTCTTAACGACGGTTATACGGGCGCTGTGGGTAACGGTAGAGGTGCTGTGTATAAGCGTAGTGACCTTGCTTGTAGATGGTGCCCTGCTGGTAACGATGGATGGGGGAGAATTTTTGATGTAAAAAAGTAGACAACTCTACTTCTACAAGCAAATATGATGTGCCTGTAAAGGGAGTAGAGTTAATCAAAGAGTTTGAAGGTTGTGAACTGATAGCATACCCAGATCCACATACAGGTAATCTACCCATCACTATTGGTTGGGGTAGCACCAAAGATTTTCTTGGCAAACCATTTAAAATTGGAGATAAGATTTCACAAAAGGTTGCTGATGATTTGCTCGTCAGTCAAATCAAGCGTGAGTTTATTCCTACACTGTCTAAGATACCTTATTGGAGCGAAATGAATGACAACCAACGCGGAGCACTTTTATCCTTTGCTTATAATCTCGGTGCTGGGTTTTACAATTCAAATAATTTCGGCACCATCTCTCGCCATCTTCGTGAAAAGAATTGGGGATTCATCCCAAAAACATTAGAGATGTATCGTAATCCTGGCAGTAGTGTTGAAGCAGGATTACTTAGAAGACGTAAAGCAGAAGGTAAACTCTGGGTTTCTTAATCTTCTACCTTCGTTCTTAGAGCAATCACTGTTGTTAGAATTGCCAATAAAGTTTCATATCCTCTTCTCTCGGATTCTTTACAATCCAAGGGAGGAGGATTTTTTAATCCACCCAATACATTAGCACTAATGATAGATCCTGGTATCATAAAGTTACAGGCAACAAAATTCAATCCAACAAATCCAACTGCTGATATACAAACGATAAAGATGAGTTTGCTTAGATTGAGTTTCATCGTCCCTCCTGTCTGTGTATCCAAGTTTTCAACTCGTGCAAATATTGCCTGAGTTGATCTGCTTTTTCTAGATGCCAAATGTCACCACTCTTGATATACTCTTGAGTGTGATTGTCTATTGCTTTTAAGGTATTATGAATAGGAGCATTCCATGGCTCCCTGATTGGAGTATTCCACTCTCTTGGCATACATTCGGTTTCCCGACACCACTGGTATTTATGAGGGGGCTTGACAAAATCCTAAATAACTGTTATATTATGTTTTCCTCATAATTGGGGATCACTCGTTATTATAACGTGAATGAAAATTAGAGTCCAGGAAATTGCCCCTTGAGAAAGGGGAAGTGCGCTTTTTCTATTGGGATGTAGAGTTCAATGTAAATTAATGCTTCTTAAATCACTTTCAATTCTTGCCTTTGGTCTTGTCGGATTGGCACCCGTAACAGCAAAGGCAGCGAGCGGATGTTCCCTCGCATCACATTATGGAGTTGGTGACGGATATCATGGGCAGACGACTGCAAACGGCGAAAGATACAATGCTTATGGTAAATCAGTCGCACATAAATGGCTTCCTTTTGGAACTAGATTAAGAGTTACAAATCAGCAAAATGGCAAGTCAGTGGTTGTGCGTGTAAATGATCGCGGTCCCTACGTTGGTGGGCGAGACCTTGACTTGTCGTATGGTGCTTTCTCTTCTATTGCTTCACCCAGTCAAGGCGTTACAAGCGTCTGCTATGCAAGGGTTTGAATAACTGAATAAATATTGGGGAGTGCTGCAGACCTCCCCTTTATGTTTAATTTTCACATTGGCAAACCCTCTAAAAAAACTATTATAACAACCAGTATAGTATTATCTTCTATTATTGCAGCACTTTCACAATGTACTGGAATTCATGAAAACAATCTTTGGGATTTACTTGATGAGATTCAAAGAAAATATTTCCCACAGACAACTATCAATAGGGTAATCATACAAGACCCAGACAAACTAAACCGTCGAGTTGAAAGAGACGTAGACAAAGCAATCAAACAAGTTACGCCAGAGTATGATAGAATCATACAAGAAGCAGACAAACAATACAAACCTCGCTATATAGAAGAAGACAACGATGAATCATTATGCTACAGTGATGAGTGCAAAGCACTCGCTCCTCCAATAAGACTTTGTGCCCCATGGATTGACACCTGCCCGAAGCAGTGATATAATACTTACATGCTTCAGTAACTCAGTGGAATAGAGTAACGCTCTTCTAAAGCGTGAGTCGTTGGTTCGAATCCAACCTGAAGCGCCTAGGGAGATTGGCGCAGCGGTAGCGCAGCTGCTTTACACGCAGACGGTCATTGGTTCGAATCCGATATTTCCCATATAAACTATGAATACATATTATATCTCCCTAATAATTTTCTGCGCGATAATTTATGTTATCTGGCAGGATCCAAATGTTCCAGAGTATATTAATCTCAGATTAAAATTATTTCATATTAATTTCATTCGTTGGAACATGGCAAGGAATATGAAACGACAACTTGACAAAGAATCAAAAAAAATGCAAAAAGAAATGGTGGAATGGTTAAAAGAAAATGGCAAAGATCAGATGTAACGCATGTGGCGTAGAAATAGAAGTAACTCAAGCAAATAAAAGTAAGTCGTGTGGTTGTGATAATCACACGCTTTTAAGGCTAGATAGGAATGGTCTTCCTATTATTACAAGTAACGACCTTTCATCAGTAACTGCTATTAACGGGATCGGAAAACCGAAAGAAAAAAAGCTTGACATATCTTTAAGTTCGGGGTATACTAAAAGGATACCAAGAAAACTGGATTTCGAAATTCGTTGATTGGTATAAATAGGATAGAATAAACGTATTGTTTACTAAAAGATATGGCTTATCTAATTAAAGTAGGAGAAAAACCATCTTACTGGTCTGGTAGAGAAGATGCTGTTTTAGTTGATCAAGCAGCAGAAGCAAAAGAGTATGCTACTAAAAAAGAAGCAGAAAAGGACATTAAAGAAATTGCTGAAGTATGGGGTTACTCAGTTCTTAACGCAGTAAAGTCTGAAGATGCTCCTTCAGTTGAGCGCCCAGTTGTTGAAGCGGAAGAAGGCGAAGAAGTAGCACCTGTAGTTGATCCTTCACTAACCGCAGAAGATCTTAGAAGAATGCATTCTTGATAAGGAGTGATTTATTATGTCATATATTGTTCGTGTAGTTGGTTACAATGCTTATTGGACTGGTGATACAGAACCAGGAAAATGTTGGTCTACTAATATTACCGATTCGCAACTCTTTGATACAACAGAAGAAGCACAAGTTATAGTTGACAGCGGTAACAACATGGAAGTTGTTAAGTATGACGTTGCTTCTTCTGATGTTCAAAAAGATCTCTTTGATTGGGATGCAATTGATAAAGCAGCAAAAGAAATTGAAGAAAGAAAATTAAAACAAGAATTTGTTGATCTCTCTCCATCCGAGTTTGTTCAAGACTTCGATGAATCAATTGACCAAGTTGATGTTGAAGTGATTGAGTAATTGGAAGTGTGGCAGAGTGGCTTAATGCAGCGGTTTGCTAAACCGCCGATGCTTTATAATAGGCATCCGTTGGTTCAAATCCAACCACTTCCGTTGCCCATTACGGGCATCAGCTGATGACCGTGGGGGGTTGACAGACCCCCAGACCTCCCATATAATATGGAGGTCAACAAATGGAAGTGTGTCCGAGTGGTTGAAGGAACTTGTCTTGAAAACAAGCATGGTGAAAGCCATCGTGGGTTCGAATCCTACCACTTCCGCTTGGTAGTCCTTAGCGATTAACTAAGTAGACGCCAACTTCTACTACGGGTATCTTCCGTAGAGTCGTAGATAGAGGGTAAGCCTCTGTTATATCCTTGAGGTATATTACGCTTACTCCATCAACGGTGTGTAGCGCAGCTTGGTAGCGCAACTGCTTTGGGAGCAGAAGGTCGCAGGTTCAAATCCTGCCACGCCGATTCTTCTTACAGGAGACATTAATGATTTCGCAACTTGCTATTTACACTAGAGATAACTGCGAATATTGTCGCAAACTTAAAGTAATTCTTGATAGTTTTACTGTTAAGTATATTCAATTTAAACTTGATGAAGATTTTTCTAGAGATGAATTTTATATGATGTTTGGTGAAGGTGCTACCTTTCCTCGTGTGACTCTTGATGGTCATCTGATGGGAGGATGTAACGAAACCATCGAATATTTAACCAGCATTGGTTGCCTACAAGAAGAAAAAGACATGGAGTGTATGGTATGAAAACGATTACAGAAGAAACTTTTTGCCACGATTTTGATGAAATCATGGATGCTGTAATGCTCAATAAAGAAATGTTTATCATTACCACTGCTAGTGGTTCTGATGTAGTGCTTTTACCATATGATTACTATGAACGAATACAAGGGGAATTAACTCAGTTGGTAGAGTAGCGCCTTTGCAAGGCGAATGTCAGCGGTTCGAGTCCGCTATTCTCCATGCTTACGGGGGTGTAGCTCAATTGGCAGAGCGGAAAGCTTATACCTTTCGTATACGGCAGATTACCGTGCGGTTGGGGGTTCGAGTCCCTCCGCCCCTATCCTACAATAAATTATTATGACAACATCAAAACAAGCAAAAGAGGAGTTTTTATATCCAACTCCTCCAATGAATCCAAATGCTGATATGAGTTTTCTGGATATTGCTACGATTAACAACCTGAATAACTTTTCGCATCACGTCTCTTACTTGACGAATATGGCAATCGGTGGTAAGATGACTGCTGAAGATGCCTATCAAGAGATTAAAAAACTCTATAAGGCAATGAAGCAATCACACAAATCACTTAAAGGGTCATGGTTTTAACTCAAGGATTGGTAGAAGAAGAAAACGAAGATTCTGGATTTGAGATTACTCATCTGTCATTCAGGAGACGAGAATCTTCCCACCTCTATGGTGGTCCCGTACATTACTACATCGGCAATATTGTATTCCGTCTGACTAACGAGGATGCTAAACGTCGCATGGAATATATCATGCAAGAGAATGAAAGAGTTCGTGTGGCACCAGACGAAGAGTTACACGATAAGTATTACGATGGTCTTCACTTTAAGTTTGATACTGAAGAACGAGAAGAGGATGCTGTAGAAGATGAGGATGGACAGAAGTTCTATCCATTAGATATCATCAACAAACATGGTATCAAAGATGAAGATGTATTCATCTGGGGATACCGTCGCAACATGGATCCACTTCATGACTTTATTGAATACAATGAGAAGTTTGATTGTTACCGAATGCACGAATACTTCCAAGACACACCAGTAGTTCGTGGTATAATACAGTATCTCCAAGACATGAAAGATGGCAAACCTAATCCGAGCCGCACGGTCTATCATGAGCAGTTTCTCTCAACGCTCACAAACCTCTGCTGGTGGTGGGATTGACAAATGGCACTGGCCCTGCTACAATACTTTCAGTTTCAAATTCTCTATGGCAACCAAACCCAAAGTGATTCTTGACCGCTTTCCTTATCGTTATGTACAGGTTGGCATCCTTGAAATTAACGGCAAACCCGACTGCCGTATTCAAAAAGTGGATTCGTATACTGGTCGCTATCGTGACATGTATCTTTGTGACAATGAAATGCAATTCATGACAGCAATTGAAGACTTTGAGTATACCAAGTGGCTTGATCCAGATACAGTTCCATGTTACATTAAAGGAGACGACAATGATGAAGATGAATGATTCAGTTAAGTATCAACTTGAGAGAGCAGAAGATGCTCTACGCACAGCACTAAAGTTTGCTGATAAAGAAAGTGTTTATGTAATCTCTGCTATTTCTAAAGCATTGATTGAGATTGACAACACTATGTTTGCTGAGCGTATTGAAGCAGCTGCTGGAGACCCAGCAGTTGAGGGGTTGATTTCTGTTGATAAAACAGAAAGAGAAGATGGTAAAGTGCAGTATGATTTTAAATATGCCAGCACTCCTGTAAAGTTTGACAAACATATGAAAGTATTTGCTCCTAATACATATTATTATCAGTCACGGATGGACTATAACAGCACTGGTGGAGTCAACGTTACCCTTTGAATGCTATGAATCCTGTTAAGATGAGAATTGTTGAAAAACTTGATAATGGAGATGAAGTCATCACTTACTTTGATGTCTCTATGATTGACAAAAAGTTTTACTATGTGTATAATGAAGTCAACCATGGTCCATACGACGATTTTGATGATGCTGTTCAATCCGCATACGAGGATTTAATTCCTCAACCAGTCTCGGAATGACACTAAACTTGCCCTGGTCGGGCCCCCCTCGATAACACACACATACACACAGGAGATACAAAATGTCCAAAACACCTTACGAGCTTCGCTTTGAAATTTTCAAGCAAGCATATAATATGCTACAAGATAACTACGCCATGGAGTTTGAAGTAGCACAGCGACAAAATCCAGATGGTTTGATCTCGGCAGATTTTGCTGAAAAATATCCATCACTGGAAGATGTTCTTCAACAAGCAGAAGTCATCAACAACTTTGTTTCCGAGACAAAGTAGGTTTCCAATTTCCTAAAAGAATTGGTGGTGCGGATGGGGTTACTCCCGCCCAGTTTCCTGCCTCTGGTCAAAGGGCAGGTGGCGAGCCTGACTGGGGGTTGGCACCCCCTTTCCTTTCTGGTATAGTATATGAGTAAGTCGCTGTGGCGGAATTGGTAGACGCGCTGGGTTTAGGTTCCAGTGTTTTTAACGTGAAGGTTCAAGTCCTTTCAGCGACATTTGCGGAGTTAGTTCAGTGGTAGAACGCTATCCTTCCAAGTTAGATGTCGTCGGTTCGAATCCGATACTCCGCTCTTATCCTTGAGGATAATAAATGGATTGTAAGCAATCCTAATTTCATTGGGGTGTAGCTCAGCGGTAGTAGCGGGATGCTGTTAACATCTAGGTCGCAGGTTCGATCCCTGCCGCCCCAGTTTGGGAGATTAGCTCAGTTGGTTAGAGCGCACGACTGATAATCGTGAGGTGCCAAGTTCAAGTCTTGGATTTCCCATTTTAATGTGGATATGCGTGAGTCAATCCCCAGTAAATAAACAATCCGATTGAACCAAACAAACAAATACTAGTGAGAACTGGGTGGTTCATCTTTCATTTCCTCGTATGCTAAGCGTAGTATATAATAAATAGACCAAATGGTTCCTGTCAATCCTATTCCAAGAATAATAAACACTCCCCAAGGTAAGTTACTCATAATCTGTGTCATGGATTTTGTGTATGTAACATTCTAAAGGTTTTTGTGTTTCTGCGTCAAAGTTTTGATCTAAGTAGACACAAAGTTTCTCGATAATTTTCATATATTCATCATGCATCCATTCACTACCAGTTTCATGGTGTGCATAATGTTTACATGCTGTGATGATGCGATTAACATCTCTGCTTGATAGGTTATACATAAGTTTACTCTTTATACATTATTATGTCGCCATATTTTCTATGAAAATCAAGGTGTTTTTTGCCCCAAGGTATCACTCTCCATTCAATTTTTCCATTCCAAAGTAAGAGGCAGATATGAATGTATCTCATACACCTTTAGTATAGCGAGCTATTTAGATGGGGCAATATACTTATTAAGATTTGCTGACAAACGAGGGGCTTGACAGGTGGGCAAGGATGCTATATACTATGTAAACATTTATAACATAATGTAACATGACTGTAACAACGAACGATCGCGGTCAACAGAACATGTGGGCTAAAGAGCCTACTATGGTTTACCAAGAATACAATCGCAAGGGTCTTATGACTCCTATGCAAACCACGGAGATGTACAATGGACGCTGGGCCATGGTCGGCATTATTGCTGGCGCTATTTCTTATATTAGCACTGGCAAACTCTTCTTCGGCATCTTCTGATTAAATTATTACTAAAGGAGAACAACTATGAAATTCGGATTCACACCTGAGGCAGAAATCCTCAACGCTCGTCTGGCTATGCTTGGTTTTATCATTGCTGTTGGAACTTATCTTACTACAGGACAGATTATTCCTGGTGTTTTGTGACATCTTGACAAAATAAAAGATTTTTGATAAGATGTAAGTGAACTTACATCTTTTTTTATTTGAATGCTTGATACATATGTAAACGTCAATTATACTATAGAAGAGTTATTTCCAACTACTATCTATATGGTGAAAAATTGTTGTAATTTTTTAATTAATGATCTGAAAATTTCTGTAAAACAAGAAGTTGAAAAATATTCTTTAAAAACGGATGTTTTCTATGTAAATTCTACACATACTTCCTTTGAAACATTAGAAGAATATCCATTTTCTGCTCTCAAACAATTTATTAATTACCATTCTTTGATTTACTTAAACAAGATGGGATACGAAGTTAACGATAAAATACTTCAGATTCAAATGTGGTGTAATACTTCTCAGGCGGGAGGATTTTTATTTCCCCATACACATGCTGGCAGTATTTTATCTGGAGTTTATTATGTTCAATGTTCTGAAGATGATAAAATTTTGTTTTATAACGCACAACGATTAATTAGTACTACTTTATTGTCGGAGAATAAAAATAATTATAGTAGTGATTGTGCAACATATAGTTGTATTTCAGGAACTTTAATGATTTGGAACAGTAATTTATTACATGGAAATCCTAGAAGAGAATCTGAAGAAGAAAAAATATCTATTGCATTTAATGTGATGTTTTAAACTCTTCTATTATTACAACTATCATAGTTTCCTATCAATCCTCCTTTGGATGCTCTGAGATCTCTTTCTCCTCCAGATTGATTGTATGAAGTTGTTATGCTAATTATGAGACTATTAAAACTTGTGTATCCAGGGAAATTTAGAAAATCATAAAACCAATAATCAAATCCTAAACTTTCTGGATATCTACTTAAAACAGAAGTGTAATGATTAATAATAACATTAGCCACTTGAGTGTATGTTGTAACAACCCCACCAGCAGTAGTGATTGGTGACGTTACAGAACCATATAAAGAATTGATTGAATTTATAAACAAGGAACTTCCGTTTGGTGCTACCACTTTTTCTCCATTTCCATACCATAGATAACCAGAGAAACCAGATCCATATGTCGAAGTGCCAGATGGAACCACGCAAGTATTGACGTTTACTGTTGTATTTGAGTTTGCCGTTCCACCAGGACCAGAAACCGAAATTGAATAATTTGTTGTACTGAATGGACTAACTGTTGTACTTCCAGTAACCGAAGTTGCCCCGAAGTTTGATGAAATTACATCAGTAGCATTTGTAGAATTCCACGATAATACTGAACTACTTACTGCTTCTGGATTATTTCTGGTAATTGTAGATGGAGAAGCTGATAATGTTACGGTCGGTGCTGGTGTTGGCGTTAGTGAAGTGTCATTAATTGTTATGGTTGAACTTGTAGCAACTACGACACCATTAGAAAGAATTTCTAAAACAAATGATTCATTTCCTTCGGTAGATAAATCGTTTCCAACTGATATTGTTACACTACCTGTATTACTACTAATACCCAGAGTGCCACTTGACACTCCACTGGTAAAATCATTTGAATTTATATTTCCAGAAATAGCAGCAATTCTCCATGATAATGTTGTACCATCGGGCACGTTAGTTGTTGTTATGGTGAAGAATACTGAAGATCCTTCGTTAACGAAAGTAGTTGATGGGGATATATTGTATGTTGGGGAAGTGGAAGTATCATTGACAGTTATGGTGGAACTTGTTGCAACAACAGGTCCAGAAATAGAACCTGTTCTTATTTGTAAATTAAATATTTCTGCTCCTTCAGTGGTGATATCGTTTCTTAAAGTTCTTGTTATTGTTGTTGAGTTGTTTGTGGTTAGAAACGATGAACTAGAAAGAAAATCTGTGAAATCTGTATTTGATACATTTCCTCCTATTGTCCAATACAATGTAGTGCCATTTGGTACATTTGTTGTTGTGAGTGTAAATACAATTGAAGATCCTTCATTGACAGATGTTCTATCTTGTGATATGTTATAAGTTGGTGTTGGTGTTATGGAGGTATCATTGATTGATATACTAGGACTAGTAGCAACTACTGGTCCAGTAATTGAATTTGTTCTTATTTCTAGATAAAAAGATTCTACTCCTTCAGTCAAAGTATCATTGAATAATGTTCTAGATATCGTGGCGTTTCCATTATTAATTAAAAAAGAACTATCAACACGCAAATCAATAAAATCATCTGAGTTCAGATTTCCACCTGTTGAAACGGTAGTCCAATATAGTGTAGTGCCATTTGGTACGTTATTTGTTGTAACATTAAAAGTCACTGTAGATCCTTCACTAATAGTAGTAGTGGAAGGTGTAATACTATATGTTTGTATTGTGGATACGGAAGAAGATTGTCCACCAACAGTTCCAGTTTGCCAAATTCTTTTTCTCGGAAAAGTTAATCCGCTTGCTGGTCTAGGAGATTCTGCTACATCTGAGGATATATACCCAGTTGTTTTTCTCAGTGTAGTTGGGAATAAAACGTAAGGTTGTGTTCTGGCATCAACAGCAGTGTAAGCTCTATCAAGTTGAGAATATTTCAACGTGATAGTTCCTGTCATGATAGAAGAGTTCTGAGAAATATAGTAATAAGTACCAGGAGCAACGTTAGTAGTATCCCAAATGATACTACCTGACGTTGCTCCGTTGTTTGTGATGCCAGTTGTGACCGCGTTACCAGTTCCAGTAATTTGTAAAGTCTTGATCCAAAATGGTTGACCAGGAGTGTTGATTGAAAACTCCACGATCTCGCCAATTCTTATATCGAAGTTTTGGTTGCTGCCATTCCTGCTAAACAATCTATCTGCGTTTGATGTAAATTCATATGAAGTAGATCCTGTATTTGTGACATAATGTTTGTGATAAAAACCAGGAAACGTTCTTGAATAATTATAATTTGGTCCTGTGTAACCATAGTATCTTAACAAGCTCAAAAAGTCTGATTGTTTAAATCTTGGATATCTTTCTGCTAGACAAGCAATCATACCAGCTACTTGTGGTGATGCCATGCTTGTTCCACTCAACACATTCAATGAGAATGAATTGTTCCTTGGATCTTTCAGTGTTTGTGAGGTATATACTGAGGATAGGATGTTTGTTCCAGCCGCCCAAACATCACATGTGTTGCCGTGAGATGAACTGTTGACTTTAAATTCTATCCAAACTTGTTCTGTGTCTGAAGATGATGTGCTCATTTTTAGAGCAGCAACTGAATCTATATTTCCTACGGTTATTCCTGCTGGAACAGCGGCGGGATCTGTTCCTCTCTTATAAAAATCTATAAATCCAGTATAGACTTGGGTGCTATTTTGACTTTGGTAATTATAAACTAACGAATTATTATAATCTGGGTGTGTAGAACTCACGCTGGTATCACCGTAATTTCCAGCAGCAGATACGAAAACAATGCCATTTGATATCGCATCTTCAATATCTGCTTGTTGTGCTATTCCTCCTCTAATAGGTAGTTGAACGCACCATTGTGATGAGGTTGTTGGGTAGTTGTTGTAGATAAAAGTAGTAAACAATCCTCCACTAAGACCATACGTTCCTCTTAAAATATTTAAATCTGATTGATTATTTGTGAAAGAAACGTTTATATTTGATCCTCTATATCTAACTTGCGTTATTTGAGTGATGGGAAGTAGTGTAACATAACCGTAACTATGATTCGTTATAGTTGGATTTCTTCTTCCAGTTGTACCATTAACTGGTTTGTTTAAATGAAATGCTCTTAGCAAATCATACATTAATGATGGAGGAACTTTTGTGGTATCATAAGCATATAAACTATAGATGTTTGCTTTTCTTGCCCACCCCAGCCTGTTGCCAGCACATATACCAGCAACATGAGTTCCGTGGTCACCATAGTTGCCATAATTATACGTTGATGGAACAGATGCGTCTACTACATCGTTGTCAATACTCTGAACAACTGATCTGTATAAACTCCACCAGTTGATTTCATTTACTCTGCTACCACCAGTGCCATCAGAATTTACTGCGAATTCGGGATGATTTACAGGTATTTCATCATCAACAATAACAACATCAACATTTTCTCCATTAAAAGGTATTTTAGTTGAAGCAGTTGCGTTTCCTGTTCTGTCACTTCCCCATGTAGAATACTTTGCTTGCCCTAAACTATTTAAAAAGTCTGTTCCAGCTTGATCTAATATCGAAACTGCTGTAGGATTTGAGTGTGCTAGTAATCCCCAGTTTATATCAGTGTTTAAAAAACCCGCAGACTTTCTTGCGAACACTCCATTGTTTATTGATGTTGATCCCAGAGGGACTGCTACAATTCCTTTCTCTTCCATTGTGAGATCTACATCCCATACTCTTGGATCTTCTTTTAATTTTTCTGCTTCTTCTTTTGTTAATATATAATGAGTATTTCTACTTAAAGGTCTTTTATTTGTTCGTTCTACGGACCTATCTGGAATATAATCATCTCCATTATCACTTTGCATTTCATCATAAAAATTATCTAAGTCTTCAAAGTTATGTAATGTAACGACATATTCTCTCAACCCACAACCGTTATCTTGTTCTTTTGTGTAACAAGAAATAATTTCGGTATTTAAATTTTTTTCTTTTGATTCTCTTCCTGAAAGAATATCTTCTAAGTTCATATTAGGTTTCTAATTGTAGAACTGTTAGTGTTACTGTAATTGCTGCGGCGGATCCACTCTTGTTCACAACTTTAGCATAGATGTTTGTTGATGGAACAGCGTCATTATTCCATCCGATTGTTCCTGGTGTTATGATTGTTGTTTGTGCTGCGGTATGAATAACTTCAGCGATAATGCCTGCTCCTGGTGCGGGATCTGTATTTTCTAAACGCGAAGAATCAGATAATCTACTGCCAGTATCTGAATAAAGTGTTACCCATGCTGCTGTCGAAGTTTGAATCTTTAATAAAGCATAGGATTTGAATCCAACTATCGTTACATTTTCTGCTGCTCCATTCGCTATTGAAGAAGTAGAAGCAAATGCGGTTGATCTTCCGCCAGCAGAGTCTGCTGGAGACCAATTACTACCGTTCCATTTTAGAGTTTGCCCAACTTGTGGTGTACCAATAGCAACGTCTGATAAAGCATCAATAGAAAGATTTCCGATACCAGTGAGGTAACTACTTAAGTTAGGTGGAGTGAAAGTGAAAACACCATTTGTATTATTGTAAGATAAACTTCCACCGCCAGAAGCAGTTGCGGTTGATACAGATACTCCATCTCTTCCAATGAAGTTGTCGGTTACGTTTACCCAACGTGTTCCATTGTAGCGAATTGTTTGATTTGATATTGGGGATGTTAGTGTAACATCTGTTAGAGCACTGAGAGCAGTAACTAATGTTGGTCTATTTGTCAGATCATTATAAGAACCAGTGATAGCAACAGTTGATAATGTTGGTCTGTTTAATAGATCATTGTATGAACCAGTTGCCGATACAGTAGATAGCGTTGGGCGATTTGCTAGATCAAAATAATTTCCTGTTGTGGCAACGGTTGATAGTGTTGGTTTGTTTAAGATTCTTGATATGCCAGTAGTGGCATTCCAATCAGAAGCAACTTGTGCTGCGGGAATAACAGGTTGATCTACGAGATCATTATATGATGCTGAGATAGCAACGGATGCTAAGCTTGGTCTGTTTGCTAAGTCAGCGTATTCACCGCTAGTTGCTACGGTTGCTAAACTTGGTCTATTCGTTAAATCATTATATGAACCAGATGTTGCTACAGTAGCAAGAGTTGGTTTATTTAAGATGCGTGTAACACCTGTCGTTGCTGTCCAATCCGATGGAACTTGTGCTGCTGGGATTGTTGGTGTATTTGAAAGATCATTGTATGAACCAGATGTTGCTACAGCAGCAAGTGTTGGTTTGTTTAAAATTTGAGCAACACCAGTTGTAGCATTCCAATCGGCATTTGTTTCACTTGTCAAATAAACAGAAAGATTTGGTGGGGTGAACGTGAATGTGCCATTATTGTTGTCATATGACAATGAACCACCGCCAGCCGCGGTTCCTGTTGTTACCGAAAGATCTGATAAGGTGATGCCACCGCCACCACCGCCACCACCTGTTAAGTCTGCTGCGGGAGCCCATACAGTACCGTTCCATTTTAAAACTTGACCTACTGATGGAGTTCCTTCTACATCGCTGAGGTCATTGATAAGAGATGGAATAAAAGGTTTGAATGTTAGATCGTTGTAAGAACCAGATGTCGCTACTGTAGATAATGCTGGTCTGTTTGACAAATCATTATAAGACAGATTTACGTTTACAAACTGTGTGCCATTGTAACGTAGAGTTTGACCAGTGATTACACCACCGATTTGAACATCAGATAGACTATCTAAGTTTGTTACGTTGCTGCCACCTCCCCCAATTACAGTGAGAGTTCCATCTGGAGCTATACTTAGTGTTGAACCATCTGGTTTTACTGCTCCAGCGATTGTTGTCGTTGCTATTGGAACAGAAAAATTTAATTTTCCATTAGAGTCATCGTAAGTTACTGAGATATTAGTCTCTGTATTTACAGAAACCATGTCTCCAATAATATCTTGGACTTGTTCTGTTGATAATGGTGCCTGCCATGATACAGTTGAACCAGTTGAAGTTAAAATATAACCAGATAATCCTGTGCTGGTTCCATCAAAAATTCCAGTTTGTGTAAGATTTAAATTATCACCTATTTTAACTTCTTCTAATTGTCTTGTAACAGCGTTGGCAATTAATGGGTATCTATTTGCCATTCGTAACCTACAATGAGTTCCCTATTTAGTTATATTTATAATTCCTGCGGCATGGGGGCTTGACAGGTATGGCAACCCGTGCTAACATAAATAAATGTTAAGAAATGAAAACATTTCTTCACAATACTTACCTCAACTACTCGGAGTATTTCAATGACTGCAACTATCGCACAACGTCGCGGTGGTGAAAACATTTGGCAAAACTTCTGCGAGTGGGTTACCTCTACCAACAATCGTCTTTATGTTGGATGGTTTGGAACTCTTATGATTCCTACCCTGCTTGCAGCAACCATTTGTTTCATCGTCGCTTTTATCGCTGCACCTCCCGTCGATATCGACGGCATTCGTGAACCCGTTGCTGGTTCGCTTATGTATGGTAACAACATCATCTCTGGTGCTGTTGTTCCTTCAAGCAACGCAATCGGTCTTCACTTCTATCCCATCTGGAATGCAATGTCACTCGATGAGTGGCTATATAATGGTGGTCCTTATCAATTAGTGGTCTTCCACTTTCTTATCGGTGTCTTCTGTTACATGGGTCGTGAATGGGAACTTTCTTACCGACTTGGTATGCGTCCTTGGATTTGTGTTGCCTACAGCGCACCCGTTGCTGCTGCTACTGCAGTTTTCCTCGTGTATCCCTTTGGACAAGGTTCCTTCTCTGATGGTATGCCGCTCGGCATTAGTGGAACATTTAACTACATGCTTGTTTTTCAGGCGGAGCATAATATCCTCATGCACCCCTTCCATATGCTTGGGGTGGCTGGTGTATTTGGCGGTTCTCTTTTCTCTGCTATGCATGGATCTCTGGTCACTTCTTCACTCGTTCGTGAAACAACCGAAACTGAATCCCAAAACTATGGATACAAGTTCGGTCAAGAAGAAGAAACCTACAACATTGTAGCTGCTCACGGTTATTTTGGTCGCCTTATTTTCCAATATGCTTCCTTCAATAACTCCCGCTCGCTGCACTTCTTCCTCGCTGCTTGGCCTGTAATTGGCATCTGGTTTGCTGCTCTGGGAGTTAGCACGATGGCATTCAACCTCAACGGTTTCAACTTTAACCAGTCTCTGCTCGATAATAACGGTCGCGTTATTAACACTTGGGCTGATATTCTCAACCGTGCTGGTCTCGGTTTTGAAGTGATGCACGAAAGGAATGCTCACAATTTTCCTCTGGATCTTGCCGCTGCTGATATGACACCCGTTGCTCTTACAGCACCTGCTATCGGTTGATACTTGGATTCTCGATAATTGACATTTATCGGAAAAACAACTAAACCACTCTTTAGGGGGTGGTTTTTTTGTAATAAATATAACGTTATACAGCGTTATTTGGAGATACGTTGATGGATGAAGTGCTTGGGGTTCATCACATCGCAGAGTTATGCGAATGTAATGCAGACCTTTTAAATGACTCAGCATTCATCAGCACTTCCCTTAGGCAAGCAGTAGAACATGCTAACGCAACGTTGTTAGAAGAAATCAAATACGAATTCACGCCACAGGGAATCACTGCTGTTTGCTTACTATCAGAAAGTCACATCAGTATTCATACGTGGCCTGAGAAAGGATATGCTGCTGTAGATATCTTTACCTGTGGTGATCATACTATGCCTCACAAGGCTTGCGAATACATGGTAAAGGTGCTAGAATGTACGAAACCAAACATAAACATATTTTTGCGGGGTATTTGATGGAGATAGTAGCATATACTTTGCCTGGATGTTCTCATTGTAAGACACTCAAAGAACTTTTTAAAAGGGCAAAAACCGATTACACTGAGGTAGTTGTTAAAAGAGACATGTCTTTAGATGAATTTGAATCATTATTCCCAGGAGTTAACATGTTTCCGTTTGTTGTTGTAGATGGGAAACAAATTGGAGGACTTGTTGATGCTGTTAAGTTATTCGTAAAGGAAGGATTGGTGACGAGTTCCAAGAATAAAAATGACAGCAGCAATTGAAACATTATATGATATAGTAAATGAGGCAATCAATCTTGTTTTTTCTGAAGACAAATATGATTTAAACTTTTTTTCATATCTGTCAACACAAAAAATATCAAGAAATGATATAAAGAAATTTATGAATTCGTATTTGTATACATCTCTTGTTGATCAAGTTGATGAATTAAATTTGTTTTTAAAAAAAGACAAAGATAGCACGTTATTAAAAGAAGCTTATGAATGGATGGGCGAACCAAAAGTAATTAAAACCAGAGATTATTTGAATCAAATTATTGAAGATGCTAAACAATATGAGAAATCAAAACGACCTGGAAGAAAACCAAAAACTTCAAATAAATAAAGGTATAGAATTCATGTTGCGTAGGAGGGTTGATAAAGTCAAACCTAAGCATGGATTTAATTTAAGTAACACTTTTCACCTCCTACGCAGAACATTCCATTTTCATCTGGAGTTCTCTTGGGAGGTTGACAAACCAACAAGGGAGTAGTAAGATGGAGTCAGCAACACCATATATCTTATTCTTTAGTGGAATAGGTATCGTAGGGTCTTTTATGATTGGACTGATGATCGGATGGTTCGGCAACGATATCATCTATGCATTTTTAAACAAGAACAGGATTGTTCCCATGCATCCTGAAATGTTTGATGAAAATGGTCAACTGATTCCTGATGAGATCGTAGCGGTTCGCTTTGAGAATTCTGAAGATTTTGAGGAGTACGACGAAGAGGATTAAATGATTCTAATTGATATGAATCAGATTATGATTAGTAATCTGATGGTGCAACTGAAAGGCGATGCTTTGAATGAAAATCTTGTTCGTCATATGGTGCTTACTGCCCTTCGCGCATTTGAAAAACAATACTCTCCTAAGTATGGTGAGGTTGTTCTTGCGTATGACAGTAAGCACTACTGGCGAAAGGAAGCATTCCCTTATTACAAACAGAATAGAAAGAAAGACCGAGAAGCATCTGATCTAGATTGGAATGCTATCTTCGAAGTCTTGAATAAGATACGCGATGAAATTAAAAACTTTTTTCCGTATAAAGTTGTTGAGGTATATGGAGCTGAGGCTGATGATGTTATCAGTACTCTCACCACCTATCAAGCCTATCGTAATATTAAACTCCAGAAAGCAGGAGAAGATGCTGAACAAGTTTTAATCTTGTCTGGTGACAAAGATTTTATTCAACTACAAAAATATCCTTTTGTGAAGCAATACAATCCTATTTTAAAAAAGGAGATTAAACATGCAGACCCAAAAGCATATGCTAGAGAGCATATCATTAAGGGAGATAAGTCAGATGGCATACCTAACTTCCTATCTGATGCTGATACATTTGTGGTAGGTAAAAGACAGAAACCTATAAGTAAGAAAAACTTAGAAAAGTGGGTCAATCAAGATCCATCTGTATTCTGTTTAGATCAACAAGCAAGAGAAAATTACGAACGTAATCGGAAATTAATCGATCTTTCTTGTATTCCTGAACATCTTGCTACAGAGATTGTGAATTATTACAAGTCACTAAATAGCAACGAAAGGAAAGTTCCATTGGAATACTTTCAAGAATATCAACTTACTAAGTTGATGGAAGAATTTGTATTTCGTAACACACAACCGTTTTGAATTGACATGGCAACTAAAACATATCGCCCTCTAATTTCAGAGGTGCTGCGTAAAGCAAACAACGCAAAGACTAAAGAAGAAAAGAAAAGGATTTTACTAGAGAACAACTCACAAGTTCTTCGTTCACTTTTTATTTGGAACTTTGATGATAGTGTAGTTTCTATGCTACCTGAAGGAGAAGTTCCATATGTAACTAATCCAGCCCCAGAAGGAACTGATCATCTATTGCTCGAAAACGAAGGCAAGAAGATGTTTCATTTTGTGAAGGGTGGATCTGATATTACTCAGAGCAAAAGAGAACAAATCTTTTTGGGTATGCTTGAAAATCTTCATCCTGATGAAGCAGAAATTCTTTGCTTGGTGAAAGATAAGAAGCTTCAAACAAAATACAATAGAATTTCAAAAGCATTAGTACAAGAAACATTCCCACAAATTCAATGGGGAGGACGTAGTTAATGAAAATTCTCCATCAAAACTGTGATCCTAGTATTGCCAAAGATCGTGGTTTACCTTATAATGCTTATCTAGTTACCTATGAAATTGATGGAGCACTTGCATATGATTTAATTATTTCAGATAAACAAATCGAAATTTTTGATTATTACTGGGATAGATATAGAGCGGGGTTGAGGAGTTGGAAACAATCTGAAGGTAGAGTTAATCCAAAGCTTTGGGATTCCCCGTCAAAAGAACAAAAGAAAAAGAGGTAAAATGATTATTAATCAATCAGCAAAGACACAAGCGTTGTCTTATCTTGTTGGAAGTGATACAACCGTAGAGGCATTAACACTAAGGTTGTTTTCTAATAACGCTGCTATCACTGATAGTACTGTTGTTGCTTCTGTAACTGAAGTTACTACTGGAGATGGGTATACTCCTAAAGTATTGACAGGTTCTTCGTGGACGGTTAGTGCTGGTCCCCCTCCTTCAGCTTCATATCCACAACAAACTTGGACATTTACAGCACCAAAAGGAAATATCTATGGTTACTATGTAACTAATGCTTCTGGTATTTTACTCTTGGCAGAAAAATTTGCTACTGGTCCATACAATGTTCAGACCAGTGGTGATGTCATTTCAGTAACTTTATCCTTACGTCTTACTTGATATATGAATGAAGATAATATTGAATTGAATAGTGAAGAAGAAATTTTAAACGATGAGAACTACGAGTCTCCTATTGTACAAAGAAATATGTTCTATGCTAATGATGCGTTGAAACCACCGCCGCCAGATGCTTCAGAAATTGATAAAAGAAAGTATCTACAAATACGCGAGTCTGTAAAACGTCTTCGTCGCCTAGAAAAAAATTCATTATTTCAAATACAAATGATGGACTTAAAACAACAAGTGAAGGATGAATCTAATGACAGTTAAACTTATTTCGGTGACACCAGATGCGGAAAAGACAATGGCATATATTGCTAGAGTGTCTAACCCTAGTAATCAAGATAACGAAAACTATGAGGGGTTACTTCGTTATTGTATTAAGCATAATCATTGGTCTGTATTTGAGCAGGCACATATGACACTTGAGATTGAAACAACTCGTGGCATCGCAGCTCAAATCCTGCGCCACCGTTCGTTTACATTCCAAGAGTTTTCACAACGCTATGCCGATGCCAATCTTTTAGCAGCAGATATTCCTGTGCCAGAACTTCGTAGGCAGGATGAAAAGAATCGTCAGAACTCCACTGATGACTTAGACCCGATGCAAAAAGTCTTCTTGGAGTCTGCCATCTCGGAGCATTTCATCGCTGCGAATGACCTCTACAAGCGACTCCTAGAGGCGGGAGTTGCCAAGGAGTGTGCCCGCTTCGTGCTGCCTCTAGCAGTCCCTACGCGCATCTACATGACAGGCTCAGTGCGCTCGTGGGCACACTACATTGATCTTCGCTCTGCCCATGGCACCCAGAAAGAACACATGATCATCGCTGAGCAATGTAGAGAAATCTTTAAGCAGCAGTTCCCAGCAGTTGCGGAAGCCATGGAATGGTGATATAATAGGGTCAACAACAGAGACTCTATGAATATTTTCTATCTCAGTTACGACCCTCGCACTTGTGCCGCCGAGCATTGTGATAAGCATGTGTGTAAGATGATCGTTGAGTACGCTCAACTTCTTTCTACCGCTCATCGTGTGCTCGACGGCACTCCTTATAAGCAGAAATCTCCCAAAGGTAAAACAGTTTTACGCTACATGTTGCCATCACCTAGGGAAGATGTGCTTTACAAAGCTTGTCACATCAACCATCCATCTGCTGTGTGGGTTAGACAATCTCGCTCACACTATCGTTGGTTATTTGATTTGTTTCAGCACTGTTGTGTAGAGTATACACGTCGCTATAAAAACTATCACAGCACCGAAAGTTTAATTAGTTACCTTTGGGTTGCTCCATTTAACATGCTAGAAGCAGGATGGGTAGATCCACCCCTCGCAATGCCAGATAAATATAAAGTGCCTGAAGATACCATTCAGTCATATCGTAACTATTATATCGGAGATAAAATTTCGTTTGCGAAATGGAAATCTCCTTCCACCACTCCATCATGGTTTATTGAAGATGCCAACTTACAAATTCAAAGATAATAATACAGGTGAAGAGTTTGAAAAGTGGATGATGATGGCAGAAAGAGAACCTTATCTTGAAGCTAATCCTCATATTACTCAACTGCCCACTATACTACACGCGGTATCTGAAGTAGGAAACTGGCAAAACAAAACTGATAGCGATTGGAAACACATTATCAATCGCGCTGCAGATACACCTGGATCTAACATTAACCGTCTCTAATATGCCCGTAAGAACTCGTAAAACAAAGCAAGCTGTTCCATCGGGAATGAGCGTCAAACAAATAAAGCGCAAGAAACCATTAAACATGGATTATTTCGCTAAGGATATTGAACCACTTACTGAAGCACAACGCAAGATGTTTGAAGAGTGGGAAAATGATAAGCATCTATTTGCTTATGGTGCTGCTGGAACTGGTAAAACATTTGTGGCACTTTACCTAGCACTCAAGGATGTTCTCAATGAGAATACTCCATACGAAAAAGTATACATTGTTCGCTCTCTTGTAGCAACCCGCGAGATTGGTTTCCTACCTGGAGACCATGAAGACAAGTCATCGCTTTACCAAATTCCTTATAAGAATATGGTGAAGTATATGTTTGAACTTTCCACTGATGAGGAGTTTGAATTACTGTATGGTAATCTAAAAACTCAGGGAACTATTAGCTTCTGGTCTACATCATTCCTTCGTGGAACCACAATGGATAATTGTATTATTCTTGTTGACGAAATGCAGAATCTAAACTTCCACGAACTTGACTCTATCATTACTCGTGTTGGTCAGGATTGTAAGATCATCTTCTCTGGTGACGTTCAACAGACTGACTTAGTTCGCACCAACGAACGAAATGGTATTCTTGACTTTCAGCGTATTATTAGTACAATGGAAGAGTTTGCTTCTGTTGAGTTTGGTGTTCAAGACATTGTTCGTTCTGGACTTGTTCGTTCTTATCTGATTAGTAAAATTAATTTGGGATTCTAAATGCTACTAGAAATGTACCGTATTCATGGGCAACATCATTTTGTTCATTCTTCGTTATTCACTCCTATTGAACTTGAGCCTATTACGGTAGACGGTCGTAGGATTTATCCTACACCTTCGGGTGGTAAGTATCCATCTATTACAACTGTTCTTGGGGTGTGCCCAAAGAAGAAAAAGAAACTAAATGAATGGAAACAGCGTGTCGGTTATGATAAAGCACAAGCAATCTCAACCCGTGCTGCTACCCGTGGCACAAACTTTCATAAGATGGTTGAAGATTTGCTCAATAACTGCTATAATGAGAACAACTTCAAAGGGCAACCCCTCCCCCTTATGATGTTTAAAAATGCTCTTCCAACACTCAATAGAATCACTAAGGTCTATTTACAAGAAGCAGCATTATACTCAGATCACCTAGAAGTAGCTGGGCGAGTTGATTGTATCGGTGAGTTTGATGGTATTCCATCCATCATTGACTTCAAAACCTCAAAGGAAGAGAAGCGTGAAGAATGGATGGAAGATTATTATATTCAAGAAACAGCATATGGTTGTATGTTTTACGAACTATATAATACACGCATCAAACAACTTGTAACTATCGTTGCTTGCGAAGATGGCAATACGCAAGTTGTTATCAAGCAACCAAAAAAAGAATATCTCGATAGACTAATCGAACTACGCGCACTCTACCAGGAAATCTATGGAGGATAATATACTACAGGAAAAATTTATGACAGTTGCAAGATTCTCTTCAGAAGTGGAGACGCTTGTGAACAGTGATTCAATGAGCTATATTGATGCTATCATTCATTATTGTGATATCAATGATATTGAGTTGGAGACTGTGCCCAAGTTGATTTCAAAACCACTAAAAGAAAAACTAAAACATGAAGCTCAACAATTAAACTTCATCAAAAAAACATCTAGAGCAAAATTAATGTTAGTATGAGCGACTTCTTTGATTCAGATATCGTCCGTAACGAGGCGAAAGAAATGGAGTTTCTACAAATGAAAGCAATGGAACTCACCCTTGCTGCTCCTATGAAGGGCAGCAGAGAAGATCAACTTGAATATATTAATGTTGTTCGTTCTCTAGTTGAAAAACAACAAATCTTTTACACTCGTCTCAAACTTTCTGATGATCCTCGCGCAGTAGAAATGTGTGAGCAGATTGAACAAGGTGCTAAGATGTTGTATGGTTGGTGGGAAACTAAAAATGTTATGACTCTTATGCGTAACATGTTAGAAAAACTTGACGAATTCGAAAAAGAAATCGAGGCAGAGGGTTGACACCGACCTCTGCCCGTGGTATGATGACTAAGTGATGAGGTGTCACATAAACCAAATCCAAATTAATCCGAGGTAATCCTATGTCTTTCGCTGATCTTAAGCGTAAATCTCAAAACTCTTTTGCTACACTGACTAAAGAACTTGAGAAAGCAAACTCTACTTCCACTAGCGATGACCGCTTCTGGAAACCTAGCGTTGACGCCGCTGGCAATGGTTTTGCTGTTATTCGTTTTCTCCCCGCTCCTGATGGCGAGGAAATTCCGTTCGTGAAACTCTATTCCCATGCCTTCCAAGGTGATGGTGGTTGGTATATCGAGAACTCTCTCACCACTCTGGGTCAGAAAGATCCTGTGGGTGAGGTGAACCGCCGCCTGTGGAATAGTGGTCGTGATGCTGATAAAGAAACTGCTCGCAAGCAGAAGCGTAAACTGACTTATTACGCCAACATCTATGTGGTGAGCGACAAAGCAAACCCTGAGAATGAAGGTAAAGTATTCCTGTATAAGTTCGGCAAGAAAATCTTTGACAAGATTACTGCCGCTATGCAACCTGAGTTTGAAGATGAAACTCCCGTGAATCCTTTCGATCTGTGGGAAGGTGCCAACTTCAAACTGAAAATCACTAACGTTGCTGGTTACTGGAATTACGATAAGTCTGAGTTTGCTGCTCCTTCTGCTCTCGCTGCCGATGATTCTAAACTAGAATCTATCTGGAAGCAGGCATACTCTCTCCAAGCATTCGTGTCTCCTGATAACTTCAAGAGCTATGAAGAACTGGAGGAGCGTCTGAATCTGGTGCTGGGTATCACCCAAACTCCTGCTGCTGCCCGCGCCGCTCAGGTGACTCGCGTGATGGATGAGGAAGAGGATGAAGAGTTCTCTGCTCCCGCTCCCGTTGCTCGCCGTGAACCTGCCCTTCCTAAGGTAGCAGTTGCTGCTGGAACTGACGATGATGATGACGATGCTCTAAGTTACTTTGCTCGTCTCGCTGAAGAAGACTGATAAGTTGGGGGCATCTGCCCCCTTTTTATTTACCCGAAAGTTTTGTTGTTTTGTCAACGTAAGCTGATGATCTAGAGTATTCCATGCCAGATTCAAATTGCGAAATAAATTCTTGAACGAATTGAGGTTTTAAAATATAAATTTCTCTCTTTGCGTCGTTTAATTTCAACTCATATTCATAGTTCGTGATTGCCGTGATGACACTACTACCATTTACTTTCATAGTAGCACCTGATCCGCTATCATAATAATAGAATTTTCCATCGCTAGGTTTAAGCGGACTGTTAGAGAAAGTAGATTCAACTTTTAATCCAGCTTGTAACACAACTCTACCAGTACTATCTTTTACTTCTCTTGTTTCGTAGTGATGAATTCTATCAGCAGGAAGTGTAGATTGATTGCCAGGAGCATCTTTGTATGTTTCGTTTACCATATCATATAGCCTTGTTTCTGGTTTTGGTAAATCAGAATAAGTATTTAAGATGTTGTTGGTGATAGCGATAATCCAATCATACTCTGAATTCCCATAAAATTTATCTGCTAAAATATCTAACCTGTCGGTATCAATCATGGCATACTTATTGAATAAAGTATTGTAGTTAAAAGATGATTCAGATAACTTGTAACGACGAAAGAAATTTTTGATAAGAACATATTCTGTTTCCGAATATGGAAACGTCAAAGGTTTTTTGTCGTACTCTACGTTGGGTAGTCTGTTAAAGTATGCCATGTTTATCTAAATTTTTCGTTACCTTCGCCAATTTCATCAGCAAAGAGTAGTTTGAGTTCTTTGAAATTAACTTGTAGTCCTAGTCCTATTGGTCTTCCATCTTCAAATGTCATGTATTGTCCCTCGGTAATATAATCAACACTTACACTTGTTATGGCAGATGTTTTAAATCTTGGAAGATAAGGATGTTCTTCTGATGTTTCTCCTCCTTGGTGAAAAGAAACTCTACACACATTAGGAATGCCAATAAAGTTTCTTACATTGGCATTTAAAATTTTAGCAGTATTCCCTTTTGGTGCTGTTGCTTGTTTAAATACTGTAGCAATTTTATCTATCGCTTTTGCTTCTGTTTCAGTTTGAGCAATCATCTTAAATGTGTAACCATGATTTCTTAGTTGAGTACCTTGATATAACAATTCTGTATTTGGATTTGTAATGTATCCACTAACAAGTCCTAGATAATCGTTGAGTTGTAGATTTGAACCAACTCCTGGAGCAGTTGATAATTTTTCTGCTGCTAGTTTTAATGCATCTTCCAGCACGCCTGTAGCAGCACCTGCTGTCATTTTCTTTACAAACTCTCCAATGTTGTTTCCTACTTTGTCTAAATTGGTAATGCCACCAACCGCACCAATAGCAGCAGCTGCTAGTCCAGAAAAAGATCTATCTCCCCAGGTTCCAACAATAGAACTGCCAATATCATTTGGCATAGTTATTATTATTTCATCAAGTTTAGAAGGAGATAATGCGGTTGCGCTTCTATTGTATAATGGACCAGAAGCAGGACCAGTAATCGCTCCCTCACTATATGGTGCCTTGTATTCAAAAAATTTAAATTTTATATAGTCAGAACTACCATTAATATTTTCTGGATACTTTAAAATTCCCATTTACGTTACGTCTGTAATATCTTCTGGTCTTCCGTATCCTTTTATGATACGCTTGGCTTTAATGCGATCATTATATTTTTCGTTGGTTTCTTTCCACACATCAGATGATTTATATGGAATTAGTACTCCACTTCTTTCTCTAACAAAGTGTTCTACTGGTAGTGTAATAGCAGTATCCCATTCATTGATAGAAAGATCCAAAAGGAATCCATCTACATGGTCTAAAATATATTTATGAAGACATGATCGAGGTAAATCAATTCTATCGTCTTTTAACTTTTGTATTGCTATGACTCTTTTTCTTGGTTCTAGGTAGTGAAGATTGAATCCAAAAAAATGATCTGTGTTTGCTTTGATAACATATACGAGAGGAAATGTATCATAGTAAGGAAGATACTTTATCTTTGCTTTGTATTCGAAGAGGAATAGTCTACCTTGTCTTGCGTATCTTCTTAGTCTATTTTGATCTTGAGTTTCCTCATCATCATTTCTATCTCTGCGTTCATCTCTTATTGTTTTGTCTGGATTCTGTTTGTATTCAAGTGCCATCGAACGAACAGTCTTTCTATACCACTGCAAAGACTGTTCTTCTCCATCAGTTTTTTCTTTTACTCTTTCAAATAATGTTTGATATCCTTTTGATTTTCCTTTTGATTCTTTTTTGAATCCTTTTGCCATGCGCTATACCCCCAAGTGATCTTCTGTGAGAATAAGGAACTGCATCTGTCTATCCTCACACCAGTCACTTGCGGCTTCCCATTTCGCTTGGTTCTTTAGAAACGTCAGGACTTTATTTTTGTATAATTTAGTTTGTTTCTTTGCTGGGGGTGGAGGAGATGTTTGATTCTTTGGTTTGATTTCAACAAGATACTTTTTAATTTCATTTGTTTTGGTACGAACTTTAATATAGAAGTCCACATAGTATCTGTGTACTCTACCATCCACTGGGGAACGATAGGGTATCACAACTTCCTCACTGCCCCATTCAATCACACTATTATTTCTATCACAGAAAATCATAAATTTCCTTTCCCATAACGAGCGATAGATTATATTCATAGGGTTGCCCCTATATTTCGTGGGATTTATTGGGCGATAAAATCCCGAGTACGCCATAAATATAAATATAAAACTACTCAAAGGTATTTATAGATGGGAGTCAAAAGTTACCTCGCTGCCATTACTAATGGAAGAGGTATGGCTAGGAGCAACACCTATGCTGTATACTTTGTTTTGCCTCCAACTTTACAAACATATATGGATGACAGGGGGCGTGGGGGAAAGATTAATGCTCCACATAAAGGCAACAACGAGGCATACGAAGTTGGTCAAAGAATTTTATTGATGTGTGACGAAGTTTCTTTGCCAGGCGTTCAATCAAACACTGGTTCGATCACTGGTAGATATCAAGGACAAGGACCAATTTATTATCCTACTTCTCCAATTTATACCGATTTACAGTTATCATTTATGTGTGATGCCGAAATGCAGGCATTTAAATTTTTGTTAGATTGGCATGAGTTTATTTACAATACTACAAATAGTTCAGAAGCAGATAAAACAACTGCGGGTGGTATAAGAAAAGGAGAAAAGGTAAGAAAATTAAAATACCCAGAAAATTACCAATGTGAATTACATATACAAAAACGTGAAAGAAATGATGTAAGTGAAATTGGCGTAACCACGATGGAATATATTTTAAATAATGCTTGGCCTTACTCTGTTGACGCTATTCCTTTATCATATGGATCATCACAATTAGTGAAATGTACTGCTAATTTTTATTACACTTCTTGGGATAGAAAACGTATTCAAGAAAAAGGATTACCTTGGCCTAATCGCGCTGCTCTTGCTAGACGCTAAATAAAATGTAATAATATTATTTCTTTTGGAGTAATCATGGCTTTACCAAAACCACCAGTCCCAACGTATGAATTGGAACTACCATCAACAGAAAAACCAGTTAAGTTCAGACCATTTTTAGTCAGTGAAGAAAAAGTTTTGCTGATGGCAATGGAATCGGAAGACGAAAAGCAAATACAAGATGCTGTAGTTAACATCGTGAAGTCTTGTGTACTTACTAGAGGCATTAAAGTATCAGATTTGGCATCGTTTGATATTGAATATTTGTTTCTTAACATCCGCGCTAAGTCTGTTGGTGAAGAAGTTCAGATGAAGATTACTTGTAGTGATGATAATGAGACTCAAGTAAATTATACTTTAGATTTAAACGAAGTTAAGGTACAGAAAACACCAGAACATACAAACACAATTTTGCTTGATGATACTACTGGATTAATCATGAAATATCCTGGAATGGATCAGTTCATCAAGACACAAATCATGATGAAGAGTTTGAATGCGGAAGAAGTTTTTGATATCATTGTTGACTCTGTAGATCAAATTTTTGTTGGCGAAGATGTATATGAAGCAAAGAATACTTCCAAGAAAGAAATAGAAGAATGGATTGGTGGTCTTACATCAAAGCAGTTTGAAAAAGTCAAAGACTTCTTTGCTACGATGCCAAAGTTATCTCATACATTCACTGTTAAAAATCCAAAGACTGAAGTTGAATCTGAGTACACCATTGAGGGTCTTGTAAATTTTTTCGGGTGAGCATGTTCCATGATAATTTGGCTAATCATTATCAGTCAAATTTTAATCTAATGTACATTCATAAATTTTCTTTGAGTGAACTGGATAACATGCTACCTTGGGAAAGAATTGTTTATGTTACTATGTTAAATCAGTACATAGAAGAACAGAATCGTAAGAACAAACAATGAATCCCGAAGATTTAGATTTACCACAACCACCCGAGGGGATACTTGATCCTCAAATACCTTGGTCTTATGTTAGATCACAATCTCCTTTGTGGAATACTCTAAAGGCTCGCCTTACTGGAAGACCCACAAATGGCGAGCACTATTCTTCGTATGTAAATTTAACAGAAGCAGATGCTGATAGACTGATTGAAAATCTAAAGAAGGATCCTCGTGGTTATCCTTCTTTAGATCAAGAGAGTGGCACTCCTGTTCAGTGGATGGAGAGGCAGCAGAAATATCAAGAGTGGTTGGTAGAAGAATATCTTGAGAAACCATTTCGCAAGAAAATAGATGCGAAGATAGAAGAAGCAGAGATTAATCGTGTAGTTAATCAAAGAAGAGAATCAAAAGTAAAACCAACTACTCCTTTAATACCTACACCAACTACTCCTCCACCACCAGAACCAGAACCTGCGCCAGATCTTATACCAGATATTCCTGAAGAAACTACGGCAGAATTAATTCCTATAATACCCGAACCTGTTGCCGAACCAGAACCAGAGAAACCTAAACCAACTTCACTGAGAGATGAGGATTTAATTTCTCCATACAGAATGCCATCAAATGTCATGAGATCCATGACAAAATATGGAATGGTATTGGATAAAATAGGTAATGAATTATCAAGACAAAACTTTAGATTAGAAAGAAGTTTAGGTTATCTAAGAAGAATAGATGAAGACCTAGATGATGCTAAGTTCTTACTTGAGCAGATGAGTGAGAACTATCAAGAAGCACTTGATGATATTGAAACGGAAGAAAGAAAAAGAGAAGCAAGAAAACAATTCTTCCAGAAATTAACATCTCCATTTACTAGTAAGAAACAATCCACCCAACCAACTACAAAACTAGCAGAGGGTGGAGTATCAACGCTTCCATCTCAAGGAAAAGTTATACCACCAGGAATATATGATAATCCAACGGTCGGTAAGTTAGCACCAGGAACCGCTGTAATTCCATTGAATAGAAATTACGGCAAGGAAATACTCAATCAATATGACAATCAACAATACAATCAAGCACTCGCTGACGTATTAACTAAACCAATTAATGCTTTACTTGGTGCTGCGGTATCAGTATTTGGTTCAGTTCTTCGTGCGTTAGGACCATTTGCTGGTTACTTTAACGTAAACATTCCAAAGAATATAGAATTAATTTCTTCTATTCTTGGATTGTCGCGCAGCGAAGTTATTGAAATGCTGGGCGGTCCTGGCGCTGCTGGCACAGAAGAAAATGTATTTGATTTAAATCGTTTCTATAAATCCTGGCGGATTTATATGAATAACAATCGTCTATTTTTTCCTGGGGCAAGTGGAGTATTTGGTGGACCGCCAGGATTACCATCGGGAGAAATAGCAAAGGACATTGGAACAATTTCTTCGGAGAAAGATTTAAGATTTGTTGGTGGAACTAACGTAGGAAAACTTCCTGCCTGGATACCATTCTCTAAAGCAGATACAAAAAAGATTGGATATGTATCTGGATTTGGTCTTCGTGATGGAAGACCGCATAGTGGTATTGATTTAGATGGCGATCCAGGTATAAAAATCATCACTCCATTCGCTGGTATTGTATTTGATTTAAATCGAAACTGGCCTATTGATGGTGGTGGTGGATATGGAAATTTAATTGGAATTGAACATGATCAACCAAAAATATTTACTTACTATGGACACTTACAAGACGTAGCTGCTAGTCTTCAAATAGGTTCCAAAGTTAAGGCAGGTGAAGTTATTGGTACACTAGGAAATACTGGTAGGTCTACTGGTCCTCACCTACATTGGGAAGTAAGAACACAGAAATACGGTGGGCAAATAGACCCAGTAGAATGGACACATCAAAACAAACCAAGTTTTTCTGAAGGTGGAATTTTAAATACTTTGGGTAGAGTATTACCTGGCACTGGTACTGTAATGGCACCGAAGAGTAGTGGACCAAAAGATATACAAGGCATCAGACAAACTCTATCTGGTTATCAGAATAAATTTCTTGGCATTCCTTTAGGTAAACCTTCTTTTCCCAAAGGAAATATGGGTGAGTATTCTCAAAAAGAAAATAGAAGATACTACGAAAAGACTGGCAAGTATTTTATTCCCACAGATTTTGGTTCAGGATATTTACCAGGCATTCATGGGTTGTATACACCACCAAACACCAAACAACAAGTTAGACCTCAAGGTGCTATCACGTCTACAAATAATCAGCAGTTGGGAAATGCTATACAAAATGCTAGAGATATAACCAACATGTCAGGTGGAGGTGCTTACAAACCATTGGTAGAATCTGCGGCAAGAACATCAATAAAACAACAAAAGAATTATGATGCGTTACGTGAAGCAATGCGAAATGCTGGCATGAAAGGCGCGGATCAAAACATAGACATCTATGGTAATTTAAAGAACAAAGCAAAACCAAAAACGGTTTCCATGACTTTGCCATCTATCAATTCAACACCAAATATAATTTCATCATCATCTAAATCTGATATTGCTTTTGTTTCTATAGACATACCAACTAGTTTTATTATGTCTAGCACTCAAATGAGGAGGATAGCATAACATGTCACTAAATGATATCATTGCTGCTAAGGCAAAACAAAACAGAGAAGAAGCACTAAGTTTTGAACAATCTTTACAGATAGAATTCGATTCTTTGCGCGAGAAGACAGAAGAAAATCTGGAGAGAATAAATGAGCAAATTGATTTGAGAAATGAGGCGGTAGAATTAGAAAATGAGATTGCTAATAAGGTTGGTGTTATTGCGGCAATGTTTTCTAAAACTTCGTTGCTTGAAAATTTATTCTATGCTAAGGTAGAAGAAAAACTATCCAAGTTTCCTAAGAAAACACCAGAAGAATTAATTCCTCCTCCATCACCCCAGTCTTCTCCTTCACCTCCAACAAAAATGGCAAGTGGTGGTGTGGTTCCTGGACAAACAAAACAAGAGAAAAAAGAAAAACAATTACAACCATACGCAGATACATTATCACTGCCATTACAAGCATCTGGTATTGCTGCTCTATCTGTACTCGGTGATTTTATAAAATCATCTGGTTCTTTGGGAGGATTTTTCAAACCGTATCTGAATAGTATTGTAAAACCATTTTCAGTTGCTCTAGGTATTACTGATAGTGTTGTTAATTCTTTGGTGGGTGGACCTGTACAAGCTGCGATGCTTGATTTAAATCAACAGCAAAGAGATTTCGGTAAAACTTGGGGGCAATTTTTAGGTGATGGGGATTTTATTAAAAAGTTTATTGATAGAACAATAGATCCAACCGATCCAAATAGACCGCCAGGATTTGTTCCAGCAAACTGGAAGGATGATCCAGAATTTACAGCAGAATTAAACAGAGTAGCAAAAAAATTCAATATCAATGCCAATGATCTTCTTGCGGTGATGTTAGTTGAAACTGGTGGAACATTAAAACCAGATATTAGAAACCCTAAAAGCGGAGCAACTGGGTTAATACAATTCATTCCCTCTACAGCAGCTGGATTGGGAACATCTACAGATGAACTTGCTCGCATGACTAGAGCGCAGCAAATGAAATATGTGGAAAAATATTTTGATAATAAATTACCGCAAGGTGCTACAGGTGGGCAAATATATGCCGCAGTATTTTTACCAGCATTTATTAAAGAAGATGTTTTGACAGTCAAGGGAGAAGAATTTTATGAAGCAAACGTTGGTCTGGATTATAACCAAGATGGAAAAATTACTAGATCAGATTTAGACGCACATGTAGAAGAGAAAAAGAAAAAATATAAACTACAGGAAGGAGCAAGTATAGGTAAAAATATATCACCAGGAACACCATATTTAATTACTGGACCAGATGGTGGATATGATACCACAATTCTTGGGATGCCAGTTACACTACATGGTTCTGAAATTGTTGTTGAAAGTAGCGAAGGATTTCAGGTATATCCTGTTAAAAATAAACGATATGATATTTTCAAAGATCCCATTGGAGTTTCTAAGAGATGGAAACAAATTGCCTTGGGATCTAATACTCAACGTGTGGATGATTTTTCTGCGGGTGGTTCTGCTGATTTCTGGAAGATTGCTGCTTTAGCTTCAAAAGAAGATAGTTTACATCCACAAGGTCAAGCTGATGTAGCCCAAGCATTATATAATCGTGCTGCTCTGGGATCATATCCTGGTGGCAAATCTATAGGTGCTATTATTACTGCTCCAGGTCAGTATGAACCTACTTTTTATAATGCTGGCGTGTGGGCAGCAATTCGAGATAGAAAATCTGCCATCGCTGCTGCTGGAAATGGTCAGAAAGTTGATATGGCTGCTCAATCTATTACCAGTCCATCATTACAAAGAGAAGCACAGAGATTTATTGGTGGTAGGACAGACTTTCAGGGAGAGAGTCAAAAACCACACATGAAACCAGAAGACGTTACGAGAGGACCGAGATATAATTTTCATGGGTGGTTCTATGATGCGAAATTATCTAAACCAGCACCAGTTCCCAAGATGGTATCATCTCAAACAAGAACACCTTCCGCACAGTCACAACCAGCAAACAAAATTATTGTGAACAATATGTCTTCCTCTGGTCAACCAAATTTTGTACAGCAAGTTCAGAGTGCGATTACCTTTATTCCCAATTTAGTTTTTAATTCTCATAAGTTAAAAAGAGAGTTGGGAATGAGACGTGCTCGATAAATACAACAAGTAGGAGACCTGTAGAGAAATGCCAGCAGAAAATAATACTTTAACAGGTTTTATACTATCTAAAGCTACTCAAAGTAGAAAGGCGGCGAAGAAAAAAGATAGAAGCAAGAAGAAAACATCCAAAAAAGATACACCACAGCAGTCAAATAATTTATTAACGGGTGCTCTATCTTCTGTTACTAATTTATTCAAACCAGACAAAGGAAAAGCAGAAGAGGTAGAGAGTAAACAACCAAGAACTTCTGGTGGTGCTACTGGTCTTGCTAAAATTTTAACTGAAGGATTTGGATCTCTTACAGCAGATACTCTTGGTCTTGCTGGTGGTCTTGCTGCCATAACCAACATTTTAAATCAGCAGTTACAAGCACAATCCTTCACGGCTACTGGTGTACAAGCAATCACAAGTATTCTATCAGATCAACTTGAAAATCAATCTTCTATAGTTTCTGGTGTCAAATCATTGAGACCTGGCGGTGGTGTTGGTAAGGCACCGAAAGCAGTTGGTGGCGGTGGTGGTGGGAAGCGTGGTGGTAACGACGAAAACACTCTTACTGGTGCTCTACTACAGCGTGCTGGGGATATAGGTGTTGGTGCTGCTGTAACGGGAGCTATTAGATCTCTTGTAGTCAATCCTGTCACTGGATTTATTGGCGCTACTCTTGGATTATCTTGGTTAGCAAACGAAGTTACTGGTGTTAATAAAGCGGCTCCACAATACATTGAACAAAAAGTTAAAGAACAACGAGGAGAAGCGGCGCCAATTAGATATACAGATACTCCTTCAGACAAATACAAAGGTCCATTTAGTAATGATTATCCAGTTCCAGGAGCACCCCTTCCCACTGGAATGTTGAAACCAGCAAGTTCTGGTTTAATTAAATATGCTGCTGGTGGCATGACTGGTGGAACGAATAGCATGATAGGAGAAGCAGGCAAAGAAGCAGTTGTAGATTTAAATTCAAGGTCTGCTCGTGATATGTTTAGTGCGAAACCTTCTGCTACTCCTGAGGGAGAATCTGATCCTGGAATGCAAGCATCGGGTGCCTCTACGCTTGCCGTAGTTGATCAATTCATCAAAGGCATGGGACCATTGGGTGCTCCAGTAGCACAGGCGTTGGGACCAGATGTATCTAACCTAGCAAGAACATTTGGTATGTCTCAGACACTTCCAAACATAAAAGTTGGTGGTGGTAGATTCAGAGAAGATGCTGGTGCTAAAAAAACCAGAGATAAGTTTCTTGAGAACCTGATTGCTGGATCGTTGGAGGCATTGGGAGCTAAGAAAAAAGATGAAAAACAAGAAGTAACACCACCAAATCCAAATCCCACAGTAACTACACCCCCAACAGGGGTTACTCCACCACAATCAAATCCATCTAATAATCCCGCATCTCCACCACAATCAAATCCATCTAATAATCCCGCATCTCCACCACCTTCAAATGGAAATCAAAAACCAATGGACGGTAAATATTCCGATCCAATGAGTCAAGAAGGTGCGGCTATACCGAATCTAACAGTCGAAGAAGGAAAAAATTTACAAAATAAGAAAGTAAAACAAAGTTATTTACCTTTCCGCCCAGAATCAAAATGGAATAGAAGTCATCATATATTATTGAACAGTGGCAATGGGTCTTTTGAAATTTGGGAAAAACCAGGAATATTTAATTGGGCACCGAAAATGGTTTACCAAGGAAAGAAAGATGGTGCTGGCAATATACAAAACAATGCTATTGCTATGGAAGCTTTTAATGAAGTCAGAGCTTTTATGCGGGTTCATATGCCAGAGAGTGCTAAAAATACTTTCAAGTGGATATCAGAAACAGATATCTCCAACGCAAAAACTCCTAGAGTTGGAGGTGATCAAGAAAGGGGAGGAACTATCAAACCATCAATGAAAGAAGGTGGCGTTGTCAAGAAACCTTGGTGGGATTTCTTGGGGTGGGTAACAGGTATGAAGTCAGTTGAACAAGGAAAGACTGGCATCTATTCCAATTCTCCAGTGGGCAAACTTGCTGATAGAACAGCAAATACAAATAAAGCTATACAAGAAATGCTGGGCGGAAATTATGAGAAAGGTGGATCAGTAAAACAATCGGGCGTAGCAGATGATGTTAGTGACATCAGGAGAATGATTACTGCGTCACAAATGAGACAACAAGGAAGAAACTTATTAGGAACCGATAAAGAATTTCCTGGTCAACCTGCTGTTGTTGGGAATGATTTGATTCCACGACCAACAGCAACGGCAGTAGCACCACGATCATCTCCCGCCAAATCTGTGCCTACTCCAACAGCACAACCATTTGATGGTTTGGATACTGCTACCATTATAAATTTATATCAGCAAGCTGGACCAGCTCCTATTATACCAGTATCAAATGATGAAGGGCAATCAACAAGTTCTTATGTTGGTGATGCTTTTGGTAGTGGAATAGCTTTTTCTGTGTTGACAATTAATCCTTGGGGGAATTAAAAAATGAACGATTTAAATGCGGTAGTAAAGGAAGTATATATTGAAGGATTAAAAGGTAAGAAGTATATCCTTACTGGTTCAAAACCAGCAGCTCAGATTGAAAGCATTCGTATCTATGAAGGAATTGATATGCCTACCATGGCAGCAGAATTAACATTAATTGATACAGCGACTAACTTGATTGCTACAGCACCAATTGTAGGAACAGAAAAAGTTGTCATAAAAATACAAGTTCCAGCAATTTCAAAAACGGAATACAAGTATGAGTTTGTAATTTATGGCATAAGAAATAGAATTGTTTCTAGAAATACTCAGATGTATATCTTAGATTTGTTTACCATGGAAGCACTTAAGAATGAAGTCCTTCGTATTGGTAAAAAAGTAGAAGGCACTGGAGATACTATTGTAAAAGATATACTAACAAATTATCTAGAAGCGGGGTCTAAAATTAAATCTTCCAACTTTGAAACTTGTAAATATAAGACAAAAGAAATTCCATCTATGAAAAGACCTTTTGACATGATAGCGTCTTTACTCCCCGAGTGTGTATCAAGTGCTGCTAATCCACAACAAAAAGCAGCTGCATCTAAAACAACTAAAACAGATAATACAGGAGCAATAAAATCCGATGTTCCTGATACAACAAAGATAATTTCTGGAAGTGCTGGATATAAGTTCTTTGAAACATATGATGGATACGTTTTTAAATCTATTGATAAGTTAGTATCGGACCCAGAAAAACATAAAGAGTATGCGTATTCAATTGCTCAAACACCAGAGTCAAATACCGAAAACAACACTTACAAAATACTAAATTATTCTTTCGGCAGTCAAGAAAATATTTTACAGAAAATGAGATATGGTGTGTATGGTTCTGTAATTTCTTTCTTCAATCCATCATCATTAGAATACGAAGAGTATAAATTTTCTTTGGAAAAAGAATATCAACAGATGAAACACCTCGGCACTGATGAAAAGATTCCTGATCAGATTAAAAACTTTTCACAATACCCATCGAGAGTAATGCTTCAGTTCTATGATCATGAAACATTCTATTCTGGTTTTGGTATCGCTGACCCAACACAATCTTCTGGCGGGCAAGCAACACCATATCCAGACTTCAAAAAACAATGGATGGCACAATCTATTAGCAGAAGTATGATAATGAAAAATCAGGTACTAAATATTACTATACCATTGAATTTAGAATTAAGAGCGGGCGATAAGTTAAAAGTTAAGTTACCAAATCAATCTCTCGCATCAGAAAGAGAGAAAGAACTTTTTGATAAAGCTAATAGTGGAGTTTATTTAATTAGTAAAATATCTTATGAAGTTCTAAGAGATAATAACGTAGGACTTGTTGCCGTTTCAAATGTGGAATTAATGCGAGACAACTTAGGTAGTTAAGATGGAAAACATTCACAAACATATTGAACACGACAAAAAAATAATTGATGATGCTTTAGTGTCATCGCAAGCAAGAAGACATGCTGAAGAAGAATTAGAAGCACTAGAAAAATTTCTGGAGAGACACCCAGAAACTCAGCACGACCCAACCCCACTTGAATTATTTTGCGATGAGAATCCAAATGCTTTAGAGTGTAGAATTTATGATAACTAATCATGCTGTTACCTGAATTAAACACACCAATTGGATTTGCGGGTAAAGATGGATTCTATTGGTGGATTGGGCAAGTTGAAACAGACAAAGACCCAAAGGCATCTTTTAGATATAAAGTAAGAATCGTAGGGCAACATCTAAAGAGTTGTACATCTGTTCCCTATGAGGATTTGCCTTGGGCTACTGTGCTAATGCCAGTGACACACACATCAAGTGAAGGAAAGAGTAATCATTCTCCTGTAAGATTACAGAAAGGTGATTGGGTAATGGGATTCTTTCTTGATGGTGCTACTGGACAACACCCCGTCATCATGGGGCAGATGGCAAAGGTATATAATTCTTCAAAAAATAAATCAATTGAAACTTCAGTCCCTGCTGATGCTTGTTTATCATATCAACGTTATGTTCCACCAACAAACCCATCCGTAACGTTGCCAGCTGGAGCACAAGACGCAGCAGCGAATCAAACAACAGGAACCGCCACAACACAACTACCACCATCAACTCTTGCTGCTGGAACAAATGGAGAAAAAACTGTAGGCAATCCAGCAGGTTCTTACTTCTGTGTTGGTGTTGCTGACCCACTGTGTAAGAAAACAAACACAGTTAAGACAAAGATGGAGCAAACGCTCACAGAATTTTTGGGTAGCGTCTCGAAAAATGGTGGGCAGATTGGCACACAAATGTTGAGTAGTACAACAGGGACTGTAGTTGACTATGCTGGAACAGCACAGGGATATATCAGTAGAATAAATGGCATCGCAAGAACATATGTTGAAGCAGCTAAAGCAAAGTTACATTCTCTTTTGAAGCAAGGTGTCAAAGCAGTTGTAAAATTTTTGCTTGGTATTCCATCACCAGAATCGCTCAAAGACCCTAAGACTGGTACAGTTATTAAGAAGAGAAGGTTAGGAGTTCTTGGTAAATTAACCAAGTGGTTGAATGAACAATTAGGAAAACTAAACTGTCAGATTGCTGATCTTGAGGAAAAGTTATTTGATTTCTTGACCAATCTATTGACGAATCTGTTGCTTGAGGCAGTTAACGCAGCAACATGTGTTATTGAAGGAATCATCTCACAAATTTTAAGTCAAATCTCAAGTTTTTTAGAGAGTATTGTATCATCTATTCTCGGTCCTTTACAGGCGTTGCTTGGAATCATAGCAAGTCCATTGAATATTCTTGGAGCAGCTCTACAATTCATCTTTCAACTCCTTGGTATCAGTTGCTCTGGAGCAGGAGAAAAATGTTTAACAGAAGAGCAACTGAAATCCGCATGTAATAAAAGAGCAAAGAAAAAACCTGGAGCAGATAACTTTGCTAAACTGGATGCCTTGATAGATAAGATTGCTTCTGAGGGTGTCTCTGAGTTACAGACAACTTGTGAGGAAGCGTATTCTTTGCCTTGCCCAGAACCTACTACAGCAGTTCCTGGTGGGGGTATTCCTGGCACTCCAACTGGTCCCGTCATACCACCAGAGCCAGAACCACCATCGCCATTCCCAGAGGTGCCAGAGTATGTAGAACCAACAACGCCCACTCCAACAGATACAGTGCCTGCGGCAGTATTCCCTCCAGTGAATGTAGAGGAAGATGAATTTGATACGATTGTAATTAGTGGTGTATCAACAGTAGAAACAAATGTAGACGCTAGAGTTTCTATTGATTTGAAAAGAGAAGAAGATATTATATTGTCTGGTTCATCAACTAATGTATTCTCTCCTGTATCTACTGGCACACCAGCTCCACTGTTGTTTACTTTAATCGCTAATAAGACAAGAGTAACGAGAAAAGAAAACATTGCTTTTACTCTTGCTGTTTCTTCTGGTTCAGTTCCTGATGGAACTGAGTATGATTTCTTACTCTTCGGTAATGTTGAGAGTCGTGATTTTGTTGGTGGTACAACGGTAGGAAAGATGAGAATGGTCGGAAACGTTGCTGTTACTACAGTTACAATTTCTGAAAACATTAGTATCTCCACGGAAGAAGTAGTTACGTTTAGTGTTTTGGGACCAGGCGTGACGGTAGACTTTACAATCTATAATAATTCTCCAGTCACCCCCAAAACTCCAGAAGATAGAGAATTTATTCCACCTACTTTTGGTCCACCTATTGTAGATGATATGGGAAGGATACTTGATATTCCTATCATTGATTCAGGAGATAATTATATTAAACCACCATTCATACGAATCTATGGTGAGGGAAATGGAGCATCAGCATCTGCGGTTGTGGATGAAAACGGGAAGATTGTTAAGGTTAAAGTTGAACGCCCTGGATCAGGTTATGTTCCTAATAAACCATCAGGTACAAACTGTTTCATAGATGGATTCATTGTCATCAGACCAGGATATGGATATACTTCATCTCCAATCATCTATGTAAATGGTGAGAAAACTGTAGCACAAGCAGAAATTACAAATGGATATGTGAGTAACATCAAGATAATAAATAAAATTAAAACCTTCGATGAGTTTCCTACGATAGAAATCATTGGCGGTGGTGGCAATGGAGCACTAGCAATTCCATCTTTCTCTTGCTTAGAGCAAGAATTGTTTGATAGATATACTCAAGGTATCGCTCCATTCGGAACGGCTGAAGTTGTTGATTGTCCCGATGGCAATTGTGATGATTGTACTGTGTAAGAGGTGAAGTAAATGCCAAAGAACTGGTTAGAATTACAGAACGATTTAAGAACAGGAGCACGTAGTCTTCCTAGACCTACTGTAAGCGGGAAGTGCGGTACTGGACTGAGAAACTTTACTCCAGATGTTAATTTAGGTCTTCCAAGTTTAGCAGATGCTACTTCTGGTGTCAATAGTTTTCTTGGAAACATACAAGATGAGATAGACCAGTTTGGTTCTGAAGTGATGGGAGTGCTTCAAGATATTGGAGCATGGATTCCACCAGAACTACAAGGATTTGGAAGTTCTGGTTCACTAAATCCAGAATCAGATGTTCAAGCAAGTAAAGTAGCAGACATAACAAAACTAGAAACAACAACATCGCAAGGTGGTAATTTAATTAAGCAAGAAGGATACAATGAGTTAACTGGTGGTGCGTTCTGGCAAGTGAGAACAGCACAAGGAGCTGGAGTACGTGTAGAACCAAATGGTTCTTTGCTTTTATCATCAGTTAAAAATCCATCAAACGATCCAAATACGGGCAACATGTCCATTCATAGTGATGGACCATCTCAAATTAAAATCAACGAATATCTTGCTATTGAAGTAAACAATGACAATGATGCCTTAGCAGCAGAGAATCCGTCTGTAAAGGGGACAGCATTTTCGTTGGTTGTAAATGGAGACTTAGCAATAGAAGTTAGAAGTGGAAATGTTGCGGTTAAATCTGCTGGCAACCTGACTTTAGCAGCAGCAAAATCATTAGAGTTAAAAGGTTCTGACATCAAATTACTCGCTGGTGGTGGACCAGGAGAAAAAACAGGTTCAGCAAAGCCAGGAGAGGAATATGGTGGATTGATTGACATGCGATGTGGTTCCTATAATAATACAGCATCAACAAAGGTTACACAAGAGTCAGCTAAGTTTATGAAAGTGGATGGAGAATACACTATTCAAATGGATAACGCTGCTTCATCTTTGAACATCAATTCTGCTGGTGACTTGGATATTAATGTCGCTCGTGACATGCTTGAAACAATTGGCGGCAAGAAAGCAACTACAGTTTTAAATACAAACCCTGCTTTAGCAGCTGTTATAGCAACAGCATCAGCAACTCCTCCAATGATAACAGCGAAGGCGGCGTATACAATTAACAATAAGTTTAAAGATATTACTCCAGCAACAACCTCAACACCAGAAATTACCAAACCATTGTTGCTAGTGGAGAATGAATTGTCTGCTGATGGTGGAGTCACATTCAACATCACCAAAGGCGACATAGTGTTTAGTACAAAGGTGGGCAACTTTGCTTCTGGAAATGCCAAGAGTGTTGTAGCTGATATTGTAACACCCATCCTAGACAAAACGTTGGCACCATCTCTAATTAAAATGAATAAACCAGGAATGTATGTTGGTTCAGATGCTTCTACGCTTGCCATGTTTGGCAAAGGAGCAGTTTACATGACAGCGGGACCATATACACCAGGAACGCCACCTACCGCACTAACTATAGGTATTACAGCCGCTAAGATTAATTTAGTTGCTCCAGCAATTTTCTTAAATTAATAGCGATTTCAAAATTGACTTTTAATTACCAAAAGGTCGCAAAAAAAATCTCGGCAAATTTTTGGTCAAAAAAGTCGAGATTGACAGAACGCCTACATACTCGTATAATAGCAATGTGGCGCTTTGAGGTCTGAGTCTTATGAATCTCCAAAATCCTTCCGAATCAGCTCTTGACAAGATCTCGGTTGACCTCTATAATAAAAAGGTAGTCATCCGAGGTGAAGATGGAACGATTATCACTTTTAAATGTGCTACAATCAACGAATTGGTTGAACTAAAGGAAAAATGCGGTAAACTGTTAAAATCGGATAACTTCATTTATCGTTGAGCTCCTTTAGCAATCTGGTGAATGCACCGAACTCATAATTCGCCGTAGGGTTGGGTTCGATTCCCCCAACGAGCACTTGACAGTCTCAGCACCACCTGCTACGATTGTCACATACCACGGGCGAGTGATGAAATTGGTTAGACATCTCAGACTTAAAATCTGACGGGCATTGCGCCCATGCGGGTTCGAGTCCCGCCTCGCCTATTAACGGTAAACTATTATAAATAACTATTAGTTATTGGTTGCCGTTATGTCAAAATCCAGAAACTATACAGACGAAGAGTTTTCTTTGGCTGTGAAAGAAAGTGGTAGTATACGTCAAGTTCTTCAAAAACTTAATTTGAGAGAAGCTGGTGGAAACTATCAATGTGCTAAAGATAGAATTAAAAAACTAAATTTAGACACATCCCACTTTCATGGTATGGCTTGGAGTAAAGGAAAAAAACTTCCCAAACGCCAACCAATTGAATCCTATCTTGTAGATGGAAAACTCGTTCAATCAAATAATTTGAAAAAACGTCTTATCTCGGAAGGATTAAAAGAGCATAAGTGTGAAGAATGTGGTATTACTCATTGGAATGGTAAAATCGCTCCAATAGAGTTAGATCACATAAACGGAAATCGTTATGATAATCGTTTAGAAAATCTTCGTTTGTTGTGCCCTAATTGCCACGCCCAAACAGATACCTATCGTGGTAAAAATACATACACCCACTAAATACAGTGTAGTGGGAAGAGTAATGAAATACACACTTTCTCAATCATATTGTTTTTATATGGGTGAGGTTGTTCGTATGTATTTCATTCAAGGTCTTCCATATACATTTGATGAACTTCCTCAACTTATACAAGACCACCCATCAGTTCAAACAGAAGCTCTTTCTCATCGTGATTATGATGATGAAGATTTGTATGTTTATTCCAATTATTTAATAATGGAAGAAATGCATCCATTGATGTTTGACATAGAAGTAGAAAATCCAGAATTATTGCCTAAAGATGATTGACAAATTTTGTGAATACTTTGAGGGTAATTTTAACAATTGTATGCAAGCAATGTCTCATCCGACAAAGTTTGCTATGATTGAGATGATTCACGAAAAAATTGGTAAAAACCAGTTTCGCTGTACACAACAATATTATGTTGATAAACGAGCGTATCGTAAATCAGTTATTGAGGTCATTCCTCAAGAGTCAACACTTCTTGTGAAAAATTACAAAGAAGAAAACGGTTTGACATATCTCTCTGGATGTGATATACTATTTGAGTTGATAGGTGATGAATTTCACGGCAAAAATCTTTGTAAAACCTGCTTTGTCTCTTGGTCGGGAAAAGAAACTTATCTACAAACACAAAGTATCCTCGGAAACAATTACTACAATGTAATTGATAAGGGATATGATGTAAATACTGACGAACATATATGGGGTAGCTTTAATGGGCAATTCCAGTTCGTCAAATCTTAGAATTGATGAGTGGTTGGCAGGAGGTAAAAAACCTGGCAAAATAGCATTGAGAGAATATTTGACAAAAACACATGGTTATAAATGTTCATGCTGTGGAATTACTGAGTGGAATAATAATCCAATCAGTTTAGAAATTGACCATGAAGATGGTAACCCTTATAATGATAGTCCTAGCAATCTTAGATTTATCTGTCCAAATTGCCATTCTCAAACTCCTACTTACAAAAGTAAGAATAGAGGTAATGGTAGGGTAGGCAGACGAGAGAGAGCAAATAAAGATTATCACAGACAAGCCCTTGTAGCATAACGGTTACTGCATCCGCCTTGTAAGCGGAAGATTCTCGGTTCGATTCCGAGCGGGGGCTTTTTCACTCTCAAACCTTGACATGGGGAAGTAAAAATGCTATAATAAAATCTCCTTCCGTGTGAACGAAGAGCTTTGTGCTTTAATAAACCTGAGGGCCGACCTCAGGTTTTTTCTTATAAATAACTCAGAAGAAATAACCATAGTTACGGGTAACTGAGTAATGCCATTAACGAGATTAGATAATCTACTTTCAAGTAAAACTGGTAAGTATCTTTATGTTTCTCCTGACGACTTTAATGCTACAGATGCGTTAGACAACAGAGGAAATTCGCCAACAAGACCATTTGTAAGCATTCAGAGAGCTTTTCTTGAAGTAGCAAGATTCTCGTATTCTCCAGGCATTGATAATGATCGTTTCGATCAATTTACGATCATGTTGTCTCCTGGTGTACACCACATTGACAACCGCCCAGGCATAGAAAACGTAGCAGATCTCCCTGTTTTTCAGTATAATCAAGCATTGGGAGAGTGGGAAACAAACAGTAATGTAAGCTTTAATCTAAGCGATTCCAACAACATCTTATACAAGTTTAATGGACGTGATGGTGGTGCTACAATTCCTAGGGGTACATCTCTCGTAGGTATGGATTTGCGTAGAACTCAACTACGCCCACTTTATGTTCCTGATCCCGCTGACAAAGATGTTCCTCGTTGTGCTCTGTTCAACGTAACAGGTGGTTGCTATTTCTGGCAGTTTACCATTCAAGATGGCGACCTTTCTTCTAATTCTCCTCTTTACGATGCCACTGCTGGTATTGGTAAAGTTTACACTCAACCAAACGACACTGTAACTAAACTCGTTCCTGAGTTTTCACACCACAAGATTACAAACTTTGTTTTTGCTGATAGACAGGATCTTGGTCTTCTTTATAGAAAAATCTCGCATGTTTTCAGTGATTTTCAACCACCTATTGATGATGTATATGTAGAAGGTCAAACTCTTCCTGTAACAGAGTATTGGTCTTCCACTACCACTTATACTGCTGGAGATAAAGTTCTTTATAATGGTCAAGCATATCAAGCTTCCTCATCTTCAACAAATTCAGTTCCATCAACAAATCCAAATAAATGGACGTTGATGGTTATTCGTAATAGAGAATTTGATTTTAGAGTACAAGAAAATAGAATTGTTGGTCCTCTACAGGATGCTATTCGTCTTGATGAGGTGAGAGTTGATGATTCTTCTCCCGCTGGTATTGCTACATTAACGGTACGCACGAAAATTAATCATGGATTTTTTCCTGGTCAATATGTTGCTATTACTAATAATGGTTTGAATGACACTTTGAATGGTGTTTTTCAAGTTGCTTCAATCAGTCCAACAGATCCAAAAGTATTTACTTACAGAGTACCCGCTACAGCGACTGGATTGGGACTTGTTAGCGGCACAACGTACACAGCTGCTTCATCTCCTGCGCTTGACACTAACGCCACCGTACAGGCGGAGGTGGATAGCGTAGAATCAGCATCACCATACGTCTTCAACGTTTCGATTCGTTCTACTTGGGGTATTTGTGGTATCTGGGCGGATGGTAAGAAAGCCACTGGATTTAAATCCATGGTTATCGCTCAGTATACGGGTGTTTCGCTACAGAAAGACGATCGTGCGTTCATTCGCTACGATGAGTTCAGCAACACATGGAATCAGGCACCCCTAACTGATGCGTTTGCTACAACTCCGTATCACATCAAAGGTGACGCATACTGGAAAGACGATTGGAGAAACTTCCACGTTAAGGCATCTGATGACTCCTTCATTCAGTGCGTTTCGATCTTCGCTGTAGGTTTTGCTGATCACTTCCTGATGGAGTCTGGCGGTGATATGTCTATCACCAACTCCAACTCAAACTTCGGTAACACTTCTCTACATGCGATTGGTTACAAAGGTTTTGCTTTCAACCAAGACAAGGGTGGATACATTACAGATATTATTCCACCTAAATCGTTGTCTACATTGAAGACAATCAGAAAACAATATTATACATTTGATGTACCTCTAGTAAGAGGCACTTCGCTAAATCCAAACTCAACTAGACTTTATTTGGGCGCAGAAGATGCTCGCAATCCCGAAGACCGTCCAGCAGCTTCTATTGACGGTTATAGACTTGGTGCTAAGCGAAACGAAAAAATCTTTGTAAAATTAGATGCTTCTGGTGCTAAATCAGCAGATTTGATTCATTCTGGATTTAAGAAGTGGACAGCATCTCTATCTACTTTAAATCCTACTGGTGTTGGTTTTACGGTTGAATATAATCTTAGACAAGACGCCGCTAATTTAATTGATTCTAATAAAACATTTATTCAGTCTGAAGCATTTGGATACATTTTAGAGAAATATCCAAATCTTCAAAATATTCCTTATGTAAATCCAAATATTACAGCAGAAACTGGTCGTTACAGAGACGCAAGCAATCTAATCAAGGCAAATCGCCAAGAAATCATTGATTATGCGTTTTCACAAATGCAAACCGCTTTCCCAGCGTTTACTGTTCCTGGTGGAGTTAATGCGAACGAAAAGTGTAAGCGTGATATTGGTTTTATTGTAGATGCTATTGCTAATGACTTATACACTGGTGGCAACTCAAACATGATTGATGCCACAAAGGCATACTTCACATCAACAGGTACACCACTTACAAATGGTCTTGCTGGCGAAGAAACACAGTCTATTTTCGCATTCAACAGAGCAAAAGATTGGTCTAAGAAAGCGATTTCAAACTTATTGACAAATACATCGCTTCTCAATTCCCCAACACTTTCTGCTTCTGGCACTACTATTACTGTAACAACTCTTACACCACATAATCTACAACCAAATCAATCTGTAACTGTTGGTGGTGCTACACAAACAGCATTTAATGGAAAGTTTCAAGTTCTTTCCGCTGGATTGACAAGCACTCAGTTTAGATATACCGTACCAACAGCTCCTGGCGTAACAAATGCCACTGGTGCTATTTACGTCTCCAGAATTACGATTGACCCAGTAAATGATGACGCAAATGTTGGCAGATTTAAAGATGGCAGCAAACTAATTACTGCTAATCGTCAAGAAATTATTGATAAAGCAGCTGCTGAAATTGCTGTTCAGTTCCCCGATTTCTATTATCCTGGCGATCCACAAACAACATCAATCTCTCGCTATAAAGATGCTTATCGTCTAATTCAACAGAATAAGCAAGAAATTGTAGACGGAGCATACGCAGAAATTGCGATTCAGTATCCTAGTTTCACAAATCCAAATCCAGTTAAGTGTAAGCGTGATATTGAATTTTTTATTGATGCTGTTTCTCTAGATATTTCTCAGGGTGCTGGCAACGTATATACACGTAAATTCCTTCAACAATATTTCACTAATGCCACCACACTACTTCCAAATGGACTGGCAGGGGAAATTGATCAGTCAAACGTTGCTTTTGTAAAAGCACGTAATTTGATGAAGGCTGCGTTGACCAATCAATTAACAATCAAAGATACTACTGTTACTTCTGGACCAGCAAATTATAGAGGAACTGGTGGTAACATTCCAAACACAAGTCCTAATTCGTGTGCTGACGTAAGATTAGCAATTGATAGTCTCACTTTTATTGTTACTTCTAATTTAAGCGCAGGAAACATTACAAATCTTGTTGCTGAACAAGTTTCTACTGTTATTCCAGCGGGAGAACTTAAGTGTAAGCGTGATATTGGTTATATTGTTGATTCTATCGCTCAAGATCTTTTCTGGGGTGGAAACGAGTTTACTGTTGGAGCTGTTAGGGAGTATTTCACGCAAGCAGGTACACCAATTTCTAATGGATTAGTTGGTGAATCGGCAGAATCTGTTGTTGCTTTTAACAAAGCAAGAGATTGGTGTAAGAGAGCTCTTACTAACCAACTTTACACAAAGAATCTTGCTTTATCAACTGGTCCAGCAACTGCTGGTGGTTCTGGTGGCAATGTTTCCTACAATGCCTCTGGTAACGGTGCTACTTGTACAGATGTACAATCAGCAGTAGATTCTTTATTCTCAATTGTTACTAGCGTTGTTAATGCGGGCAGTATTTCTGGTCTTCCTGCTGTAGATAATGGAGATTGGGATTGTGCTAACGTAAGACAGACGATTGATACTCTAACAAATATCATCACTAGCACTATTCTTGCTGGTAATTTGAATAATCTTCCTGTTAGAAATCTTGGTCCTTGGTCACAGGTAAGTGAATCAAGTAAGTGTAAGCGTGATATTGGATACATTGTAGAAGCTATCACTTCTGACCTAAGATTAGGCGGAAACGTTAATACAATTAACGCAGCAGAATCATATTATACAGGAAATAATTTAGATTACATTGAAAATGAAAAATTAGAAACTCTAGATGCTTATCGTTATGTGAGAGATTTGGCGATTTCTTCGATGAGAAATCACAATACATATCTTCCAAACGCAAGCACAACATCTGGATCGCCAATCGTTACGGTGAATAGCACTGTTGGTCTTGTTGTTGGTATGAGAGTTCGCAGTGTTAATGCGATTCCAACTTCTTCTAGCAGCACAATAACATATACAACAACAATTCCATCAACCGCATATATTAAAAAGATTGGCGATGGTGTTAATGGATTGGCATCAAATCAAATTCAACTTGGAACGCAAGGTAGTAAGTTAAATTTTGGTTCTACAGTAAATGCTACTGCCACTGCTACAAATGTCAATCTTTATGTTGAATTTACGCAGGGAGTTTGGACAAATACACTAACACCATCCACCGACTCCAGTGTAATTCAAGATTACAACTATTTAACTGCTGGAGACCCAGCAACAGGAGCTCCAGGTGGAGAGTGTGCTTCTACAGCAAGTACGATTGTTAACTTCTATCAGATTCTATCTACTATCATTAATAGTGGTGTTGGAACTGTTCCTAGAGTTGGTTCTTCTATTAACACAGGTGCTTTAGCACAAAGGGCAACTTTATTTACTTTAACAGAATCTGATAGCACTGGATTGCCAACATCCAACCCACACCAGCTAGAGACAGGAACTCCCGTTAGACTTGTTCCAAGAGCAAGGTCTGGAGTTAATGTAGACAAACGATTAATTCGTCTGCCAAAAGGATTTGATACCAATACCGTATACTATGCTATTGCTCCTGGTAGAATCACTGATCCATTTAATTATTCCACAATTGGTTCATTTAATGGATCTAATCAACAAAATTTATTATTAGCAACCAGCGAAGAAAATGCTGCTGCTGGTATCTATATCTACTCATCTGAAACAGATGGTATTGATGCCAACGTAGAAATTGATGTATATCAGTATGTTCTTGATGTTAACTACGATTTACATCAATATCAAACTAAAATCGCTGCTGGTTCCAGTACAATTCTTGAAACTGATAGACCACATGCTTTTGACAGACCATCAACAAACGTAGAACCACAGTTAGTATTCTTCCGCGTTGGGTCTGATATTACTGGATCTTCACTACCAACACTATCATCTCAGTTTGGCGGAACCACTATTTCTGGCAAAAATCTTTACTTCGTTCGTTATGTAAATGCTAGAAGATTTACTATTCACGAAACATTTGCGAACGCTCGTGATAACATTGCTCCCATTTCTTTCCAACCAGGAAGTACTGCGGTATTCTATACGTTCTCCAATAAGCGTAGATCTCCTCTAAGATATGATCCTAAGATTGGTGCGGCTGCTACTGATGGATGTTGGTATCTAGAAACTCTATCTGCTGGCAACACGATCATTCCTAGAATGAAGCAGTCGGATTATGCTGGTAGATTGAGAACTACTGATTCATACTTCGAAAGAATTGAGGATAACAGAACCAAAGAAGATAGAGTATATCGTCTTCGTTATGTTATTCCTAAGAATCTCAAGACAGTTCGTGATCCAATCAGAGGATTCGTATTTAAGATTCGTACAGATGAAAAGAGAAGACTATTACCACAAAGAATTCTTCTTAAACCAACATCAACAGGAGCAGATACAGCAACGTTACTCGCTCCAGTATCGGGAGAAAGACTTGGACTCACAACTGCTGAGCAACTTGTACTGAATCCAAATTTTGTATCTACATATGATCCATCTGCCTTTGGCAATCCAAAGAGACTTGAGACAACTTCAAAAGTTGCTTTTACCGTTCAATCAGCAAGAAAAGTTTCTGTAAATAATAAAAATTATTTACAATTAACTGCTTTTGATATTGGAATTGATGCTGAAGCCTACAAAACAAAACTTTTCACTACAGTAAAAATTACTTCACCAGAAGGTGGTAATGGTGTCTTTGTCTCAAGCATTCCTAATTCAAACAGCACTAACTTAATTTCTTGGTCTGGTAACTGCTCTGGTAGTGGTTATGTACATGGATATTTTGCTTATAATAATAATTACTACATGATCTTAAAGGATCTCACTGGTAATTCTACGCTTGATTATAGCAGCACAACACCTACGGTCTTTACACAAGGTTCTGTAACTGCTACACTTATAAGTGAACCAAACGATGGCAGATCAGATACTACTAAGTATCCATATGTTGTTGAGGGAGCAAACGTTTATACATTAACTCCTGGTGATAGAATAAATGACGACAATGGTGTTTCCTACACGATTGCTAGTGTGGAAGATGTTTCTGATATGGAGAATACTTTCTACATTTTTGATATTAATACCATTCGTAGAAGAATTCCTGGTCAGCAAGACGGTGTATATTACTTGACTTGTGTGAGAGGTAATATTTCTCCATATCCAACTGGTTCGGGTGTTGGCGAAAACTTTAGAAACTTTAAGTTCTCACAACCAATCTCTAAGTTGTATCCAGAGTTCTATAAGAACGATCCAGAATGGTATAAGGGTGTAGATTTAACAACTACAACGCTTTCTGATCCACCTCCAACAGTATCTACCGCAGACAACTATATTCATGGTCTAGTAACTGTAAACGATGCTAAGAATAGCTTGACCAAAGAGATGGTTCTTGACTTCGTTCAGGATTCAGGCACTGGTGGTTATACATTTAATGGTACATCTACTATTCAAGCACAGTCTGGTACAGCTTCTGCTGGTTCTGAAGGTAGAAGAATTCCTATCAATGGAACTTCTCAGTATCCAACAGAAGGAAAACTTTATGTAGAACTTCGTCGTCCATCTATTGCTCGTTCTGGTAACCACACATTTGAATATCTTGGTTTCGGTCCAGGTAACTACTCAACTGGTTTCCCAGCAAGACAGGAAATCATTCTTACTGATGTTCAGGACTTCTACGCTCAAGCGAAGAAACAAGATGCTGGTATTGTATTCTATACTGGTCTAAACTCAAACGGTGATCTTTATATCGGTAACAGAAAGATCAACGCTATCACTGGTGAAGAGACATTCCTAGAGTCTGCTAAACTTGTAGAGTCTACAGATGAAGCTGACGTAATTGGCGGTCTTGTTACTACATTTGATACTGCTGTAACCTTTAACGAAATTATTACAGTCAATGGTTCTGAAGGCAAAGCAGAAAGTTTCTTCAATGCTCCAATTGTTATTAATAACACAACTGCTTTTGGTTCGGTAGAAAACTTCCCATCACTCAAAATTGTGACTGGTGAAGGAACCGTAGTTGGGTATGATCCATATCTCGAAGTAAATATCGCACAGCAGAAAACTGGTGATATTATTCTACATCAAGGAAGACTACAAACAACAGTTGTTGATTTAAATCCAAGAGGATTACAAGATTATCAAATTATGACGGCGCTATCGAATAGAACGCCAGACCTTGCTAATACTTTTGGAATAAGCACAAGTGGTCCTTCACAGTTACAAAACACCAATTTTGGTACTAAATTTCCTCTAGCATCAGGACTAATTCAACTAAAAGGCAATCAGACATTATTCACTGGTTCTCTCGGTTGGATCTATGCGAATGATTATATTCGTATCGAGAATCGTTCTGGTGGTGGATTTAACGCTCAGATAATTGGTATTCAGGGCGCTGCTTCTGGTACTATTGTTAGATTGACGTGGAATGTTGGTATTACTAACACAGCGTTACAAATTTCTTCTTCTTCACAAATTCGTATCACTGGTGCTACGGGTGCTCTTGCTCCTCTCAACGGTGTATGGCCTGTTTATAGTACGGTTGGCATTCCATTTGTTCCTACTAATAACTTTGTTAATATTATTGTTAATGCTAACTTACCACTTTACACTGCCATTCCTCTTCCAAATAATGGATATCCAGTTGATGCGGTAGCACAACCAAATATTGTAATCGAGAAATCGAAAGCAGCATTTAAAGAGTTTGGTGTTCTTGGATCTGAAGCGATTAGAACAGAAACAGAAACAATTGGTGATTATAAGTTAGGTATTAACACTGTAGCACGTTCTGCTCACAGCGCCTATCAAACAGCATTTGTTTCTGCTGAAACAACACCAAGAGCAAACCTTGATGTTGTCGGTACAGCATTTATCAGTGGCAAGAAGATTCTTTCGTATCTCACTGAAACTGGAACAACCAAGACGCAAACAAATAGAGATGACGCACTCGTTGTAGGTGGCGATAGTGCTAACCCACTCACCGCTGCCGCTACTTTAAGAATTTCTACCAATAATAACGGTAGAGTTGGTATTAATGTAAACAACGCAGATCTTGATAGAACTTTAGTTGTTTCTGGAAATGGTAGAATTACTGGTGACTTTAGATTCCAGTCGGATATTGAAGTTAATGGTGGCGATATTAC
>Ga0214917_10000386_pt1 | contig 57878 bp, 73 predicted proteins | sample LL_1208_BB_MetaG_FD_177983 | JGI IMG/M metagenome (GOLD analysis project Ga0214917, IMG submission 177983) | Freshwater microbial communities from Lake Lanier, Atlanta, Georgia, United States - LL_1208_BB | ecosystem: Environmental > Aquatic > Freshwater > Lake | place: USA: Georgia | collected... | reverse complement strand
ATTTATTACCACCATTGGAAGATGATTTTATTGAATTGGCTAAAAAATATGGGATTAGCATTGGGGACAAAGCAGGCACATCTGCATTTGATTTCATGCGTGGGTATGACAAAGCCAAAGAGAAGTACAAGTACACAGAGCAGGATTTGAGGAAGGTATGGAATGCTGCTTATATTGATGCGCTTGCAATAGACGAAGAAACATACAAGCCTTTATTCTTTGAAGATTTTATACAATCTCTCCAACAGCCAAAATATCCTATTGCTTTTGAATGTGAGATAGAAGTTTATATGCACTCTATAAATGGAGACATAGTAAAACCCAAAACAACAACAAACTCAAACGGTCAAATCGTTTGGGTAGGCAAGTACTTACATTAATTTAATGAAATGTATAAGTAATTGATAGTCAACCCGAAAAAATTCCGGCAATTACTTGTTTATTTGAACTATTCTTACTATCTTTAAGTATAAGGTTAATTAAAAAGCAATTATGAAAACCATTAACATCCTAACCGAAGAGCAAATTCTTCAAGCAGCTTCTACCTCAGATGAAGCACGTCAAGTATTACAAACATTGTTCCCGGAACTGTTTGAACCTCAATCTCGTTTCATTGATCTCAGCCAGTTTGATACTAAATTCGGTTGCCATTCTGCCGGACTTGCATTAGAGGCCTTACGTAAATCAGACAATTACTTTGTCAATTCATTAGTAGCTTACGGACTTGCACCGACTGAAGAACTTAAAGGTAACAGTATTTACCTATCTGGTGACGGACCTCGTAAATCAGTATGCGTTTTTGATGAAGACGGCAATGAGGTGTATGCCGGTAACAAAATTTTCGTTGCATTTGAAAAGTAATGCAACCGACATAGTCAGGTGGCGGAATGGTAGACGCACCGAGTGAGCGGCGGAGGTAATAGTCAATAACTCCTAACAGGTTCGAATCCTGTCCTGACTGCTATAACTTATTGATAATCAATGAATTAAGTTTTTTGTAAAAAAAGTTATCAAACTGCTTGTTTATTTCAAGTATTTTATCTATCTTTAAGTATAAGGTTAATTAAAAAGCATTTATGAAAACCAACCCAATTACAAAGACCGAGTATACGAAGCTCGTACCGGTTATCGCGGAGTACCGCAATGCAATGTTGAAATCGGCAACCGTTAATCAGAAGCCGTATTATGCGACTGTATATACAGAGCAAAGAACTTACGGTGCACGAAGCAAGTTTTGGCTCGAATCTTTCACTGAATCTCAGTTGAAATCGATGAAGTCGTATGTTGCAAAAAATCCGGCAATTAAAGTTGGTAGGAAGACCTATTCAGTGAACCTGGAGTCGATGTCATGGGGTGATACTGCATTGAAATTTTCCTGCAAATAATCTTGTTTCTTTCAAGTATTTTTCTTATCTTTAATTATAAATAAAAATTGACAAATGGCAAGTAAACCAGTAACACGACGAATGACTCGATTCGGTAAATTCGAGGGGTATGATTTGAAAGTAGGTATGCAGTTTGGTGTTGAGACACCGATGACTCTATATACTAGGCCTACTGAGAAAAACAAATGGGCCGTTAATGATACGACCGGATTTCGAATAACGGCTGAGAATAAGACCGGCCGTCGATTGACCTGCGAGTTCCTTTCAAAGTCAGGTGAAGTTATCTTGACTCGTCGAGTGTATCGCGAGTTTGCAGAATGGATGCTTGAGCAAATGAATATTGTTGATCCAGATACCGGTGCCACAATTGAAGCAGGTACCGAACCCGCCGTTGTCACTGCGTAGTCAGTACGGGTATTATATTTAGAAGTCGGCTTGCCGGCCGGCTTCCCTTTTTTCAATATCTCAAATCAAATCAATGATAAAAGTAACCAAATCTAATAATGTAAATTCAATACCGGAAATGATGAACTACCCGGTGCTTATGACTGATGATTCCTGCATAGTATTGGTATTGGGTCCGTCAGTTTTTAAAGATAGGTATAAAGTAGTCAATTTAACTGGATGCGTGTATTATTCTGATAAGTTCCATTTATTTAATCCGGAAAATCCATTTAAATTGTATCAAGGCACTGTAACTCTCGAAAACGAAATCAAGTTTGTATGAAAATTAAATCTGGTAATTACGATCAACTCCGTCGGGAGATTCAAAAAGAAATTAACGCTCAGGTTCTAAACCCGAGACCGTCAGCAGAACGTTGGAAGAAAAGTGAACTCGAAAAGTTCGAATTGGCAAAACTCAAACTGTCGCATCGTCAGGCAGTGGAACGAGCCGGGTATGATCCTAAGATTCGAATGAATACTTTTGAGCCAATTCGAGCTAAAGTTTGGTAATTACGGCTCGATTTAATCGAGTACAGGGCGCGAGGCAACTCGGCCCTTTTCTACATTAACTTGCACATCAGGCCCTCCGGGCCGGCCGGGCCGGCAGCCTCGCATAACTTATTGATAATCAATTAGTTAAGTTTTTACACGTTTTTTTGAAAAAAAGTTATCAAACTGCTTGTTTTTTTCAATCATTCTTCCTATCTTTAAGTATATGGATAAGCAGTTAGATATCATAGTCAATTTTTCGATTGAAAAAGAAACAGAAAAGGCTTCGTTCGTGCATATCCCTTATGCGTATGCGACGAAAACCTTAAAGATGTGGATTCCTAAAAGTGTATTGAGCAAAAATTCCGGCATCCCGACTTGGATCATTAAAAATCATCTGAATGACTTTAATGCAAAGTCTCGCAATGCAAAATTTGATGTTGGAAAAGTTCTAAATACAGCCGGAAAAACTGCCGAAGATGCTCCTAAGCCGGAAGCATCGGATGCAATGGTCACTGTAACTGATTTTGTGGTAGATCGCGATGCTATTCGCGAATTGATAAAATCCGGCGGGTCAAATCAAAAGTTGATCGCTTGCTTGAATTCGCTTGATGAATATAAGGTAGTATATGTTCCTTTTTATTATCCAAATACTAACATTTATGATAGTAAAAAGAGCAATTATAGAAGAGCGACTATTGAAGAGTTTCAAAAGCAAATTGATTCAATCACAAGTCAGTTCAATGTAGAAGTGCCTTTAGTGTCTTTCCCAAAACAAGTATCTGCTGAAAAGGCATCTGAATTCATCGACGTAACATTGCTTAAGGGTGTTAAGATCAGAAGTTGCAAAAAAGAACCTTTTGCAAATGACTCAAGCTGGTTTTCAGTTCAAAAGTTTTAATCGGGTAATTGTTGAATTTTTATAAAATTTTAAAACCAAACCAAATCAATATGAATGATTTTGAACGCGAGTATATAATTAGTATGCTCAAAAAACACTTAGATTTCGCAAATGCGTATTGGGCTGAAGGCAAAGACCGTGCTTTTATTGTAGGTTATTTGGAGGGCACTATCAAGACTGCAATTGAATCTCTCGAGTCTGGCCGGCAAGAAGTCAATAAATCCAAATAACATGGACAAGATAAGCAAAAGAGCTCGTAGAGCGGCTGAGTTGCAGAATGAATGTAACAAGCAGATTGAAATGCATGGTCATTGCAATATAACTGATATGCTAGAACTCATGGAGCTGGTTGATGCTATGACTCCTGAAGAGTGTGATCAATTTCTTAAGTTGTTAGGTAATGACTAAAAGAGATGTGTTGCATACGATCCTGATGCATTGTGTGGTACTGATCACCTCAATCGTTTTTATTTCAATTTTAATATACATTTTACAATGAAGCCTATCAAAACCAAAGTGAAAGATTCATTTTCCATTATCCCGGTTACAGTTAACGGTAAAACTCTGTATGAGCTTCGCGAGAAACAGGCTTCGTATGGTAAGTTCATCTCCCCGGAATTTGCAATGAACAGGAAAATGAAATTGCTTAGAGATCGCGAGGAACTCGCAGTAATTGTTGCCAGTGAGGACCTTGAAATTGTTATTGAATGAGTGAGTTTGAATGGGATCAAATTGATCAGGTAGTTGACGTGTACCCGCCTACCTATTACGAAAATGCAAAAGGACAGCGTTGGGCGGTCGTAGGGGGCAAATGGTATACTGCTAAACCCAATATAACTCTAGAAGAAATTCGAGCAAAATGGGTAAAACCTAGCCGTCCTAAGAGCAATATCAAAGATGCGATTCATTCAGTCAAATCGAGTGACGGGTCAAAAATGTATACGGTTACTGTAGTAAATGGTATAAAGTCCTGTAATTGCACAGGTTTTGGGTTCAGAAGAGACTGCAAACACGTACGCTCTATAACTGCTTGATAATCAATTCGAAAGAATTTTCATAAGTTCTTGTTCGTTTGAATCTTTCTTCCTATCTTTAAGTATAAGTTAATAATATGAATCAGGCAATATCCACTGAATCCGGCTTAATAGATTGGTTGAAACAGAATGCAGGCTCGCACGAGTATCTCAATAGTGTACTGCAATATTATCAGAAATTCAATAGACTGACGCCTCGACAGTGGACAGCAGTAGCCAAGTTTGTCAGAAATTCCAACAGAATTCGTAAGTCCGGTGATACCACTCCGGCAAGTACTGATTCGGTAAAGGTATGGAACTGCAATATTCCGTTGGATTGCAATCGAAAGACTGCTAAAGTACTTATTGCAAAATATCAAAACGCCAGCATCACAAAGCAGCTGCTCATATTCACGTACAATATAATTCAAGTTAAAAAAAGCAGTAATAGCAATCGAATTACAGTGAAGCTGGTGCCTAGAGTTGACAACCTGTCAATGTGTATTTGCTGCGGATCATCATTAACTGATTGGAGGTCAATTGCTACTGGAGTTGGACCGGTTTGTGCTAGTAGAACTGGTATTCCGTACGTGAAAGATAAGAATGACGTAAGCAGGTTCAAATTGGAATTGGCTAACAAGTTCCAGCAGTTAGGTGAAATTGAATGGGAGCTTAATGACGTTCGACTGTTCGGTCGATACACTAAAAATGGACATGATATCATTAAACACGTGAAGTCTTTATTTGATGGCAAGTCTGATTTAAGTGAAGCAAAGCCTGATACACCGGCTACAGTAAATGCTAAGCGGATCCCGGAAGCTATGGTTACTGAGATTTTGATGCAGGATCCTGCATTATCATATCATGCTCCAAGTCGAACTTTCACTTATTCAGTTTCCGGCAAGCCTAAGGATATGCAAGTGTACATTATACATAACCCTTTGACTCACGGTAGAGTTGCCTTTGAGCACCTCGTTTGGGTCGCAGTTACTGCGACGCAGGTACTCAAGTCTGTGGATGATACGAAATTCATACTACATGTAGTATATCGACTTGAATCAGAAACTGAACAATAAAAACTCTTAAAACCAATCATATGACCGACAAAGAATTTGTACAGGAACTCTTCGGCTGTTTAGTAATGGCTGCATTCTTTATCTTTATAATGGGTATCATATACATTGTGCATTAAGAATTAGCTCATTTTGCATAACTTATTGATAATCAATCGATTATAACTTATTGATAATCAATGCGAAAAAATTTCATTCAGGTCTTGTTTTATTCAACCTTTCTTCCTATCTTTAAGTATAAATAGTTAGATATATGGCAACCAACCCGACCCCGAGCTTCACAGATAGCTCAAAAAACCTGGCCAAAAAGGCAGATTTCATTATCGAGAATGCAATTGCCCGGGAACGAGGCAACGTTCAAGCCGGCAATACCAATAATCTCGTGTCGAGTATCGAGGCGGAGCTATCGGCTAATCGACTTAAAGTTGAGAAGATGTTCATTTCCACTGAAAGAAATGCTCTTTTCCTGAATGTCGTTAACAAAGGATCGCATTATCAGTATCGTTTGACCAAGTAATTAACCAAAACCAAGTAAACCCAACCACTATGTCACAGAAACAAGTAAGAATCGTTCAAGAAGGTCGCTTTATCAAAGCTTATTGCAGTGAAACTGGCAAGGATGTAACCAAATTGATCCCGCAGCCTGTTCGACAGCAAAATCGAAATTCTGTTATTACATGGGATTTCGACAGTCAATCGCAGTCCGGTCAAGCTACTGCTACTGAATCAATCAATTTGGCAGCCACCAAGCAGGCTCCGGTCGAAATGTCTGAAGTTCAATCGTTGATCAGATCCACTAAGAGACCGAAGGAATTTGTAATTTCCGATCTCAAGTGGCGTTATTTGGTTCGTGCAGTAGCTCGCGGTAAAAATATCATGATGACCGGTCCCACCGGAACTGGTAAAACAAAGGTTGCGAAGATTGTAGCTTCAATGCTTAACCGTCCGTTTTACTACTTCAATATGGGTGCTACTCAGGATCCCAGGTCCACATTGATTGGTACCACTCACTTTAAAAAGGACTCCGGGACCTATTTTTCGCAGTCCATGTTTGTGAGTGCAATTCAAACTGAGAATGCCGTTATTTTGTTGGATGAGCTTACTCGAATCAATGATGACGGTTCCAATATTCTTATGCCGGTTCTCGATGAAACTCAACGATATCTGCGATTGGATGAACATCCGGATTCACCCACTGTACCGGTCGCTAAAGGGGTATGTATTATTGCTACGGCTAACATTGGTACTGAATATGTAGCTACCAGAACTTTGGATAGAGCGTTGCGAGATCGATTCGTTGAAGTGGAAATGGAATACATGACTGCTTCACAGGAATCTAAATATTTGATGTCGGTTACTCCCGGGCTCAATCAGTCAATTGCTGATGCGATTGCCGATATTGCCAACTCTACCAGAAAAGAGTTGACCAATTCCAACCCGAAAATTCAGACGGCTATCTCAACTCGAATGACGGTTGAAGCTGCCGGGCTCGCAATTGACGGGTTCAGTTTGACTGAAATTGCTGAGGTTGCTTTCTTCCCAATGTATGATCCGAGTGGTGGTGTCAATTCCGAAAGAACCTTTATCAAGCAGTTGGTTCAAAAACATCAGGATGTGATTAAGACTCCTGAAGTGGAAGTTACCCCGGCAGCAGTAAATGCTCCGTTCTAATAAAGATTTGGTTGGTTGGTTATGGGTCGCCGGTCGCTATATGTGTGCTGGCGGCCCTTACATCAGGCCCTCCGGGCCGGCAGCTTCGCATAACTACTTGATAATCAATCGATTATAACTTATTGATAATCAATGCGAAAGAATTTCAAAAACACTTGTTTTTTACGAGATAATTACCTATCTTTAAGTATATGATAAGTATTATTAATTCAGGCTCTAGATTCTGGTCCGATGAGACTCATGAATTGAGCGAACGCGAGACGGCCGTTCAGTCGTTGATCAAACACGGGTTGGCTATTAAAAACTTCGTGAACATTGCTACCGGTGAAAACATTCCGGTCAAATATTCCATTAACTCGATGTCGTGCACTGACGGTAAGTCGATATTGATTGACGGTAAATTGCATGGTGGTAACTTGGATGTTACTGTGGGCATTGCATTGCATGAAGCATCGCATATCAAGTATACCGACTTCACGACATTGCGCAAGATTGCTCACCATACAGTAACGGGCATTTCGGCTGATCAATTGAAGACTATTTTGAACGTACTCGAAGATCGTCGAATTGATTCACTGATGAAAATGAACAATCCTGGGTATCGAGTGTATTATACGGCTTTGGAGAATCAATTCTTTAACAATGACTATATTACGAGGAAATTGAAGTCAACTCGCGATGAGTCTATTGACAGTTATTTGTTTCATTTGATCAACATGATCAACCCGGCGTATGATCCGACTGCATTGAAGTTGCTGCCGAAGATTGATCAAATGATTGATTTGCCGAATATTACTCGATTCACTGATACCAATCAGGTGTTTCAACTATCAATTGAAATTGCTAAAATACTTGCCACTGAGATTGTACCGGAAACGAAAGCTGGTAAAGAGAAGAGTAATGCCGGTAAATCACCCAAACAGTCTTCTCCGGATAATGATTCAAGCGAAGACTCCAGTGATGACAATACCGATTCAAGCGATAGTTCAAGCGATTCAAGTGATAGTTCAAGCGATTCAAGTGATAGTTCAAGCGATTCAAGTAATGGTAGTTCCAATTCAAGCAAACCCTCTAAGCCACAGACAGAAGCGGAACGACGTAAGGATCGCATCGAGGAGGAAAAGGCCATTAAACGTTTGAAAGACTTCATTGATGGTAAGGTTGAAAGATCTAATGAGCCGGCCGGCCGCGATGATTATACCGATGCCAATACATTGATGGATTATGATATTACTCAGAATGAATTTATGCCGGAGTTATCGTCTGCAATAATTGATCCTACTTCGGACGCCGGTCGAAATGATATATACGTCAGTCGATTGAATAAAAAACATAACTCAGACGAATTTGTACTGAAGGCTACTTTGAGTTCTAGTATTAAAGAGGGAATTCACTTAGGCAATCAACTTGTTAATCGAATGAAATTGCGTCAGGATACGATAGTGGACGTATCAAACAGACAGCTTACCGGTAAATTTGACAGACGAATGGCTGCTGCATTAGGTACGGGAGTTGAATCGGTATTTAAGCGAGTTTCAATCACTTCCTTTGACCCGGTGTCCATTTTCATTTCCATCGATTTCAGTGGTTCAATGAACGGTCCTAAGATTGACCAATCCAAGTGTTTGGCTGCTGCTATCATGCAATGTTTCAGTAAGTTCAAATCTTATCGAGTTCACGTTACTGCTAGATACAGTTTGCAATTGCCGACTTCAGTGTTAATATACGACTCCAAAACTCAAAATGTTGCAACTGGATTGTCTGTATTGAATTCACTTGATCCAAGCGGTGGTACTCCGGAAGGATTGTGTTTCCCTTCCATTATGAGTCCGATGATGCGTGATTTGAGTAAAAATGAAGTGTACTTTATCAATATATCTGACGGTGAACCTTCCAATAAAGCGGCTGTAATTTCCACTACAAAGTATATTGATAAAATGAAACGCTGCGGTGTAACTGTAATGAGTTATTTGATTAGTCAAGGTTTATCGCATAGCACCTTAAATTTGTTCAGGAAAATGTACGGTGAAAATTCCTCAGTAATAATGAATGACCTCAATGCAATTACAATTTCAAATCAATTGAATAGCATGTTGATGAAAAAAGTGCATGCTGCTCGATAAACTCATAGTCGATATCAAGCAATTGTACCCGGCCGTTACACTGCAAAAGTCTAACGTTTACGGGTACGATTCTGACAATAAAATCATATTCTATAAACGCGGTTCAAATGAACTGTTAACGGTGATATCTATACTTCATGAACTCGGTCATCACGTAGTGCATACTTCAAATCATAATTATGAAGTGAGTACTCCCACTGAAATGCAATGTAAAATCATTGAAATTGAAGTGATGGCCTGGGTTTATGGGCGATCCATGTTGAATCAATTTCAATTGAATACACCGGAAATTGATCGATACTACACTACAGTACAAGCCAAGTTTATCAATTCATACATTAAAGCGCTTCAAAATAAAAAATGCGTAAAGTCTATTTATTTAAGTTACGATAATTGAACCACAGTAAACGCATTCAATTTAGTCAAATTCAGTGAAAATGAGCTATATACAGTGCAAAAACCCGGGCAAATATCAATATTCATACTTTTAAAACAAAGTGCTTAGATGAGCTCTAATGCATAGTTGCATAACTTATTGATAATCAATGAGAAAAAATTTGCAAAAAGTTGCCGGAAATTTGGTAGTTTGAATCTTTCTTTCTATCTTTAAGTATAAGGTTAGATGATATAGTTCTTTGAAAACCTTAAATATAGTCAGGTGGCGGAATTGGTTAGACGCTGAATTACTTAACAGTAAAAAGTTCGAAAACCCCGAGCTAAATGGTTAAGTAGATAATATGAAAGGTATCATATACAGGTTCGAATCCTGTCCTGACTACTAAAAATAAAATTATGAAAACAAAAGAATCCATAACAAACTATATAGTTTCGACTATTGAAAATAGTGAGGTTGCTCAAGGGCAATTGCCAACTAATAGTGAATATTTAAGTATGTTATCAGATATTATTTGTCAATTTGATACAGATATTGCTATCGAGGTTATGAAAAAATTAAAGAATCGATTTGGTGAAGATGCTGAAGACGAAGCAGTATCAATAAAAATTAATTACGGATATTAAATAGTCAGGTGGCGGAATGGTAGACCGTCTCTTGTTTGAGAAGGCTTATAGTCTATGTTCGGAGATTAACTCTTTGGCGTACCGACAACTACGATGAAGTATGGATTTACCTCTCTCGATGTAGCAACAGAGTTCAAACTATAAGTGTACAGGTTCGAATCCTGTCCTGACTGCTAGAACGCGATGCATTGAAGAAAATTTGGTTCGAGTCCAGGCGGTCGTGGTGTAAACACTGCGGCAGCCAATAGGTTAGGTGGATGACCATCGCGTTCTATATAACAAAATTCCTGTCCTGACTTCAAAAATCAATTAATCAAAAACAATAAACAATGAAAAACCCAACAAAAGAGCAGATATTGGAAGCAGCTGCCACTTCACCAGAAGCAAAAGCAGCACTCGAAAAACTCTTCCCGGATCACTTTAGTAACTTTCATACATTTGCAACCCATAATGCTGATGAAGCAATTACTATGCTAGAACATGTACCATACAATGAATCGTATCATGTATGCGTTGCTAACGGCCTTGCACCTAACGATGAATTGAGAATGAGGTCAATTCGATTTTCTTCGAACGTTGCCAAAAAAGTTCACGTATTTAACGCGGACGGTATCGAGTTGTGTGCATCAGAAATTATATTGTTAACCTTTGAAAAGTAATTGTATGAAAGCAGTTAGAACAAATACATACTGGATGTCATTGCCTGTATTTAAAGACGATGAACACAATGAATTTATTCGCATTGGTAGATATACAGTGGACGTGACTCACAACGGTAAACGTCGATCTGACGAAGACATTAAAAAAGATGCTGCAGCCTGTAAAGCAGCCTTAATGAAGTACTATTAAGGGGTGATGCATGCACTCAAGTTAAGGGGTCTTATTTAGGGGTAGTTAAGGGGGCAAGATAATCTTTATTAGCCCCCTAGTTAGGGTATATAGGGCCCAAATTTAGGGTATAATTTCCATGAAATCGGGGGCTAAATGAAGAGCTGGTGGGCAATATATGTGTTTCATTATTGAGCATAAGTTTTGAATTTTAAAACTTGAAGGTTCAATCGCTCCACTCACACCACTCAATTCAACCGACCCCACTCACGCCACTCACTTCATTCAATTCATTTCATAAACAATTTGTTCAATTCATTTGATTTAACTACATTTACTAAGATAATAAAATTTATGATTGACACGTCAAACACACACAAAAAGAATGGGTTAGTACAAAAAAGTTTACAATTGTACAACACCGGGTTCAAAATTACAATAAGCATTGCAACCGGTGTATGCGGTGAATCTACGTCAATATCTATATACGATTCCAATATATATCCCGATGGCGATTCTAGGAGTGGTAGATTTAATGAATATATCATACCTGTTGATGATGTTGCAGACCTTAATGAATTGGCTGATATGTTAAAGTCTTGTGTGAAAGAAAGAAACAAAACATTGAACAGTAAAAAATAAAACAGTCAGGTGGCGGAAGGGGTAAACGCTAAAACGATACAAGTCGCGCAAAGTATCATAGTTAAAGTCGCACCAACAGGTTCGAATCCTGTCCTGACTGCTATAACTTAAAACTAAAAACTATGAAAAAAACAATGATTATTGACGGAGTTGAGTACGAACTAACTCCTGTAACAAAAAAAGAACCATTGGTTCTTAAAAGAGAAATTCATTTAGAGATTCATCCTGAAGAATTTGGTAAAATGACATGGGATGAAGCTACTACGGTTGTAAAAAAATTAGGAAAAGGTTGGAGATTACCTACTATTACTGAATTGTATATTATTAATGAAAGCAATTTAAATCATTGTTTTATTCATAATGAATATTGGAGTAGTGCGGAGAACGACAGCCTCCTCGCGTGGACCTTCAACTTCAACTTTGGGCTTGCCAACTCCAACTATAAGTACGCCGCCTACTATGTGCGTGCGGTTCGAGATGCAAAACAACAATAAAATGAACACCTATGTAAATTGGCTTGAACGACAAATTGATCGTTGCCTAGAAGATAAAGATTTACAAAGAGAACATTGGGCTTTTTGTAAAGCACTAGAAAAATTTATGGAATTACAAATGGGTTCAGATAATAATTTTTGTACATGTAGTGTTGTTAGAGGTACTCCCATTATGAACGGTAAGTGCGTTTGTTCTGTTTGTAACAAGCAGATTGTGTAACGGTTGGGAATATGTGTTCGTTTTAATGACACATATTCTTTGTTATATTTAGTATCAAAAATTTTATACAAATCAAAAATATGAAAGCAAGAATTAACGAGAATGAAACAAAAGAACTGAATCCAACAGAGATTGGAGAAAGGTTTATTAGCGTAATGAATAAATTACAAGAATTGGGTGTTTTTTATGGTGAAAACTATGGTGGTAAATATGAAGAAAAATATCCACATAGTTGTTATATGTTTAATCTTAGATTGGATAGACATCGTTCTGGTTTTGAAAGTTTAATTGAAGATGGATGTGGTGATAATACAGAAGAAGTTGAAATCGCAAGAGAAGATACATCAGTTGAAGAATTATTGGTTCTTTTGGAAAAGACTTTAGATAAACTAAAAAACTCATAAAATTTTTGATATTGAATATAACGTCCGATGATAAACAATCGTTTTAATCATGTTTATCATTTGTTATAACCAGTACGGTTTGCTTAATACAAAATACATTTTACAATGAATAAAAAAGACATAATTGAAGTTGCGAATAGTTTTAAAACTTACGAAGAAATGTATGAATTACTGAATAATGGTGATTTTTCATTTTTAAGTAGGGAATTGAACACAAATAGATACCCACAAATTGAATGGATGATTGAATATTTTGAAAATAAAGAAGACTATGAAAAATGTGATTTTTTATCCAAATTACAAATACCAAACTAAAAACTTAAATTATGTTATACGTAATTATTGCCTGGGTCATTATTGCTATTATTATCTACAAGTTGTTTGAGTCCGGCAAAATTGGCCCATGGACTAGTGCATTCCTAGGAGCCATGTTAGCTGTAATTACTATACTTATCATGATATTTTCAAAAGATGATAAGTAAACATCAATCAGCAATTAAACTCAATGCAAATGAAAGAACTATACTCGTACGATCAAATGAGTTGTACATTTAAACCGGTAACAAATAAAGTCGTATCTGTATTCGGTATCAGCTTGTTAGCAATTATCATATCAATAGGATTCACTTCAAAAAATCTTGAACATTCCATATTTGAACCGTTCATAATTCATATGAACAGTGATACCAGCGAGGCATTCTCTGAAGCCAGACTGTACAATACTTTGCGTGAATTGCGAGTTCAACATCCGGATATTGTGCTAGCACAAGCTAAATTGGAGACCGGCAACTTTAAAAGTATCATATTCAGAAACAATAACAATTTGTTTGGTATGAAAGTGTGTACATCTAGACCCACTACCAATGCAGGTATGGAATTGAATCATGCTAAATACAAATCATGGAGAGACTCTGTATTGGATTATGCCATGTGGCAAGCTTCGTACGGTAGAAATTTGAGCAGAAATGAATATTTGCAATTGCTTGAATCTATTTATGCGGAAGATGGTACATATGTACATAAATTGCAGAAACATCTTGTTCGTGTCAATTGATTACAATATCTTTACATTAAATAAATAGTTATGGTAAAATTGAACGAATCAATGAATGATTGCATCATTCGAATGTTCGGGGAAGTTACCCCGGAAACATGTAGATGCATGTTACGATTGTTATGCGCCGAAGCTGACATGGAGTCTGACTCGCACGATGTGTTGGAGTTTGAAGAAGTGTTACAAATTATGAAATCATTAAACGATAACAAATGAGCTATTTAGAATACCTACATGAAGTGAAACGATCTAGAGATCAATATGAAAAAGATCAGCAACTACTCAAACAGCTGATCATGGAAATCAATTCGAGAAGTACCACTGACACTGAATTTGTACATAAATTGCATGATTTTTTAAAACAGTATAATGGTAGTAATAAGTAGTTTGATTGCGATGACTGCAATTGTATATGCAATTTACATTCACGTTAAACTTCGAGATCTGTATAAAGAGGTTGCAAGATTCTATTTGAATACTGCAAACACATTTAAAGCAGTCGACACCACATTCAAGCAGATTGACGACAATTTTCAAAAAGTTCAGGAGCTGCAACAACAATTGGCTGCAGAAGTTCATATGAAATCTCCGAATCGAGTAGAAGTTGAACCAGGATTAGGAATTTCTTATACAGTAGGAAAAAGTTGAGCATATATTGAAATTGAATCATATATATTAGTGATATGAATAAACAACTCTATAGTACGTGGCATAATGCAATTTGCACCGGCTCGCCGATATTTGAAGCGAATCGCGTGGATTATACCTGTACATCGAGGTTGAGTATATTCTATTGTTAATACTATTATCAATTATTGATATAAAGCCTCGACGAAAGTTGAGGCTTTTTACATTTAATTAAGTTGTTATTTGTAAGTTTCAATTGATTATATTAGCTTTATCATATTGAAATTTAAACATGGGAATATAGCTTAAATCGGTAAAAGCGCCGGACTGAAAATCCGGAGATTCGGACTCAAGGCCCGGTATTCCTGCAAAATAAAAAATTTCTTAGAATTTTGGTAGTTTCAAAAAATTATCTTAGATTTAAGAAGTAATTAGGAGAATATGATAATTGACTTCTAATTGATGTTCATTGACATATTGATAGCCAAATTAATTTGATGATGTGAATCATCGCTTAAGGTATAGGTTAAAATGCTATTAGCGAATCTGTTGTATGTGAGGGCACACTTAAAACAGCTATACCTTTTTCTATTGGTAGGTGTCCGAGTGGTCTATGGAAACGGCCTGTTAAGCCGTCGAATTCAATTCAATCGTGGGTTCGAATCCCACCCTGCCAGCAATATTCCAGCATCGCATAGCGGCAATTGCAGCTGACTGTAAATCAGTTCTCTTACGAGTTCGGAGGTTCGAGTCCTTCTGCTGGAACTACAAAACTGACGGTGGGACAGGTACAGGTAATCTGGTCGCCGGCGCACTACTCGAGCGGCTCGAGCACCGTCAGTACTTTATACGTCGCGTTCGTCTAATTGGTTAGGACACCTCACTTTCACTGAGGAGCTTACGAGTTCGAGTCTCGTACGCGATACACGTTATTACGGGATATTGGTGTAATGGCTGAACATGCGGCACTGTCTATGCCGCGCTACGAGTTCGATTCTCGTATATCCCGCTTATCCTCCATTAGCTCTAATTGGCGAGCCGAAAGGCGAGAGCAGCTGTCTTTTACACAGCGGGTTGTTAGTTCGAATCTAACATGGAGGACATTTGCTCGAATGGCGAAACTGGTATACGCGCGGGACTTAAAATCCCGTGACCCTAAAAGGTCGTGTGGGTTCGATTCCCACTTCGAGTACATTTTAAATTGCGGGTATGAAGGCTGGTGGTGATGCCTCGATAGTCTCATAAGCTATTAACCGAAAGGTGTGACAGGTTCGATTCCTGCACCCGCTACCAATTTGCTCCTGTATCCCCTTATGCTTATACCATATAGAAAGGGTAATTGGTTACATATGGGTTCAAGTCCCGTCAGGAGTACTAATCATATAGGCGTAGCTCAGTTGGTAGAGTACTTGGTTTGGGACCAAGAAGTCGCAGGTTCGAAGCCTGCCGCTTATACTATAGCGATAATAGTGCCGCGCTTTGAGTTGAGGACGACGGATATCGGTAAATATCATAACTCGTCATTAGACAATCAGAAGCAATAATCTATTCTCCGTTTACCGACGGAGCCTTGCCCCTGTGTTGGAATTGGTAGACATATCAGACTTAGGATCTGATGCTTTAACGAGTGTGGGAGTTCGAGTCTCCCCGGGGGTACTTTTGAATGCCGTGTTAGTTTAACAGGAAAAACAGTTCTGTGGTATAGAACAGACGCCTATTCGAGATGGTACGCGGCTCATTCAGTTCGATCGCCTAGTTGGTTTATGGCACTACTCTTACAAAGTAGAAGAACCCCGGTTCGAGTCCGGGTCGAACTACTAATATACGCCGGAGTCGGCAATTGGTTAGTCAAATCGTCTCCAAAACGATTTCAGTGAGTGTTCGAGTCACTCCTCCGGTGCACCGTTCCGCGTTAAAGGGAAAGTACCAGCGTGCGACAATGTCTTTCAGAACAAGACGTTAAAGAATTCGAAACTTTAGGTACCGAGCAGGGTAGCGGTGACCTGCATTTGCTTCTATAGTTCAATTGGCTTAGAATATTGCATTTGTAACGCAATGATATCGGTTCGAGTCCGATTAGAAGCTCTTATACTTACGTGGCCAAATTGGTTGAAGGCACCTGGTAGTCTATTTTATGTAAATATAATTAAATTTTCTATATTTATTTTTATGACAATAAAGGTAATCGATTATAGTGCAGCACCGAATAAATGTATAAATTGCGGTATTAGTATTATAGATTTTAAAAAACGACATAATAAATTTTGTACACAAAGTTGTAGCGCCACGTATAATAATAAGAAACGTATTCTTACAGATATTACGAAGCTCAAAATAAGCAACTCACTCAAACAAAAACATATACATAAACCGATAACTTTACTACATAAAGTATGTAATGAATGTACATTAGATTTCTATACAAAAAAAGTAAAACAAATATTTTGTTCAAAATCATGTGCTAGAAAAAGTAATTGGAGAATATTTCAATCTAAGGCATTGAGTATCACTTCAGAGGAATGGTCTAAAATACATAAACGTGCATTCGTTGCCGGCAAAAAAAAGATATCCGGTGGTACTACGAAATGGTATACGGTGAATACAAGTAAAGGATATATTAAAGTTCAAGGTACATATGAAGTTAGAGTATGCAATATATTGGATCATTGGAAAAACTTGAATAAAATATATGATTGGGAATATACGAACGATAGATATCCGTATGTTGATATAAATAATAAACGGCGTACATATTTAATTGATTTTAAAGTATATATAGATTCGGACGACTTCTATTATTTAGAAGTAAAGGGATATTCTAATGATAATGACATAAATAAATGGAATGCCGTAAGAAATTTAGGTTATAGATTAGATGTATGGTATTATGAAGATATAATTACTAATGAACGATGTATATCCCCCCTGCCTGATATGCAGGAGTTAAGGTAATTGGATGCAAATATAGGTTCGAGTCCTATTACATCGACTAATTAATATGGGGCTTGGGACTGCTTGGCTGTGGTCACTTCACTTGCAATGAAGACATCAGATGAGTTCGATGCTCATAAGCTCCACATTTGCTCTCGTCGTTCAATGGATCAGGACAATTCACTTCTAATGAATTTATAGCAGTTCGAATCTGCTCGAGAGTACATTGCAGATGAGGTGTTGTTGGTGGCACGGGAGTCTTCCAAACTTCGGGGACGGGTTCGAGACCCGTTATCTGCTCTATGCTCATATAGTTTAATCGGTAAAATTGTTGTTTCGTAATCAACCGATCTCAGTTCAATTCTGAGTATGAGCTCTAATACCGTGATAGTTCAGTAGGTTTTAGAACACTTGATTCATATCCAAGAGGTGGTGAGTTCGATTCTCACTCACGGTACTGCATTTATTGCCTCGTAGTTTAATGGCAGAATAGGGGACTTTGACTCCCTTGATATACGTTCGAATCGTGTCGAGGCAACTATTGGAAGTCCCCAAAGGAGTGGTACACCGTCTTGAAAACGGCTAGGTCGGTGCTGAGCCGATGTAAGAGTTCGAGTCTCTTGGCTTCCGCGGTGTCTGTAACTTAAAGGTTTAAAGTGACGGTCTGTGGAGCCGTAAATGCGAGTTCGAGTCTCGCCAGACACACCAATTTGGAAGATAAGTCCGTGATGGCACCGGAGACTGTTTGCTAAATAGTTGATCGATTTAAATTGATTCATGGGTTCGAGTCCCATATCTTCCTCTAATCTAGTTTATAGTGCTTATACTAGCTCAAATATCATGATTCTTATAAAGATTATATGGAAGCGGTAAAAAGCACTTAGATGGTATCTAATAAGTTCTATAACTTATTGATTATCAAGTAAATCGATTGATATCCACATTTTAGTATAACTTTATTGTACGATTCATTTGATTATATTAGATTCATGATATGATAAGGTACTGCAAAAGTTGTAACATTGAGATTCCTATCAATCGATTGAAAATCGTTCCTAACACGATGCATTGCGTTAACTGCTCTGATGTAGAGAAAGTTTCTGCAATACCGATAATTCATCACAAAACGGGTAACGAAATTCAAATTGTATCAGATTCAAAAGTTGCAGCTGAATTTCATAAAATTGCATCTAGAACAGGATTCGGTACACTTAGAGGTTTGAAGCCGGGTAAGTCCGGAGGTAGTACTCATAAATTGAATTGCAACACCACTTCAATAATTGAATCAAATGCAGATGAAAAAGTTTACGATGCATTAGGTACTCGAGTTATGGAATTGTATGATTTGTTCGGTAAAGACAAAGCAATGAAATTGATACGCGAGTCGATTGACAGTCGATTAATTTCCAGATATCAAGGATCCAAACTCATATCTATAGTAAATGCGTTGTCAAAACAACCGGAACCTGAATTGACTGATGTAGCCGTATCATATAAACCTAAAAATGAAACAGTGAAATCAGTAATTTCAGATGAAATTGCAGAAACGTTTAAACATTGGAAACGATTTAAATAAACTAAATAAAACTTTATGATCACTTCATTATTAACATTGGCTATCGTATGCGGTGCTACATTTTTAGTTGTTTCACACCACAACTTGCGAGTTGAGGAAAGAAAATATCATATTAGAGATAAGTTCTGGGGTCACTTTATTGAACCATTTTCTATTCGATCATGGATGGTTACTGATTTGAGTGGTATGTATACAGTGATTAGTGTACTTTTACTTGTCTTGAGATTGATTTATGCTATGTTCTGTTATTGATTAACGATCGTCCCCGTAGTTTAATGGATAAAATTCATGACTTCGGATCATACGTTGGGGGTTCGAATCCCTCCGGGGACACATATTTATTGATAAGGTCGAGTGTCTGAGTGGCTTAGGTAGAGTTCTGCAAAAGCTCGTACACAGGTTCGAATCCTGTCTCGACCTCTAAAAAGTTTGTTATGGAACTTCAATTCAAACGATTATCTGATAATCGTAAAGTAGATTTGATATCATACGTTTCTGAGTATTTGAAACAGAATCCGGAAACAGAGGTATATGTAGGTTGCGATTCGCAGGTCCATGGTCGATGGACCGACTTCGGTATGGTAATTGTACTCCATAAAAATAAAGCTGGTGGTCACGTTCTATATGCCACTAGTAGAGTTGAGCGAATTCGCGATAAGTTTATTAGATTATGGACTGAAGTAGAACACTCAATTAACCTAGCAGCTCATTTAAGTGCATCTTCAATACCTATTAAATTCGTGGACGTGGATCTTAATCCAGATCCTAGATGGGGTTCTAATACAGTATTAAGATCAGCTATGGGTTACATAGAAGCAATGGGATTTACTCCTAGATGCAAGCCCGATGCAGTATCGGCTTCATACGTAGCAGATAAAATTTGCAAATAATGAGACCTCTTATATTTTTAGGTGACATTCACGGAGCGTTCAGTGTTATTGAAGCGTTAGCCGACAAGTATCCAGGATCTGACATCATACAGGTTGGTGATTTCGGTATTGGGTTCGATTCTAGGGACATGACTAGAATTCGAAAATGTATAGCCATTTTACATAAAAATGATTGTAGAATGTTTGCTTGTAGAGGCAATCATGATAATCCTGCATTTTTCGATTTGAATCATCCTATCAATCAAATTTCTGAAAGTTTCCAGTTAGTACCAGATTACACTGTATTGAACTTATCCGGGCAAAACATCCTTCTAATAGGAGGTGCAATTTCAATTGACAGATTGCATCGAAAGGAAAATGTATCGTATTGGAAAAATGAATTGTTTGTACTTGATGATATCAAACTGAAGAACGTTATTGACTCATACGATTCAATTGACATTTTAGTTACTCATACTGCTCCTAGTTTCTGTGATCCGACCGGTTTCAATTATTTAGTATATTCATTCGCAGCGAATGATAGCAATTTATTGGAAGAGCTGATTACGGAACGCAGAAAAATAACAGAAGCATTTGATGCAATTCATTCGAAATTCAAGTTGAAAATGCATTTTTACGGACACTTTCATATGAATGCAGAAAGTTATATCAACGAATGTATGCACGCGTGCTTGAACATAAATAGTTACAAAATACTAGATAAGTTCAATTGATTTTACTATCTTTAATTAACTAAAAATAAAGGTTATGTTTTACAATGTAAAAGTTCAATTTACCGTAGATACCGGTAAAAAACTAATGAAAAAAAATGAACAGTATCTAGTAAAAGCAGTTTCAATTTCAGACGCCGAAGCTACGGTTGTTAAAGTACTAAGCGAAGGCGGTACAAATGATTTTGATGTGATCTCAGCTTCTGAGTCAAAGATTGTGAAAGTAATTTCTGATTCAAAATGATTTCATCGAAGAAGTTTCAGAACGGACAAACTGTAGTCATTTTCACCGGTTCGTCGCATAGAGTTGGTAAGGTAATCAATTCCAGGAATACCACTTCGAAAGGCATATTGTATGATGTGCTAGGAGAAGACGGAAAATTGTATGACAAAATACCTAATCAGAAATTGGGTAGTTATCGAATTGACAGTAGATTGACTAAAATTTTCTGCGAAGCTAAAAATATCAATACGATTGCCACTGATACTGAGATTGAACAGTTACAGAAGCAGTATATTGCACCGGAGTCAGATATTTTACCGTATCTACCTGAGGATCCTTATATTGAAGCGCCTTATACCAAACAGGACACTGAATGAACAATGTACTAGTTAGCGGAGCTCCAAATTTGGAGATTATCAAGCATTGCAATGATAAATGTAATGATCGAGCTATATTTTTCTTGACCGATCGAATTAAATTTGACTTGCTGAATGAACTGAATTACAAAATAAAATTTTATTATTTGGATTCCTCATTCATATTGAATGCTTGGTTGGATAGACGCTTTAGTAAAGTTGTGTATTGCTGTTCAAGCACTTCACTGTACGACATACTTCGAGACTTGATCTTCGTGTTACAGCGATTGAACTCGAGTCTCGAAGTTCCTTGTACGGTGATTATTCAAGGTTTAGACAGTAAATTTGAAAAAGTTGTCACCGAATTATTTTTAACTAGAAACATAACACCTAAATTTACCAATGAATTTGAATTATAATGTAAATGATACTGTTTCATTTCGCTTTCTAGATTTGTTGAAAACTGGAATTATTACAGGTATTTACGGTGAAAACACATTTTGGGTAAAGGAACTAACTACCGGCAGAATTTATCCTAAAGTAGGTATCAACAATTCCGAACGCTGGACTAATATTAATGATGAAGACAATGTGCGACAAGAAACTAATTGAAAAAGCCAAAAAGAAATTGCATCGACTTATACCAGGTGCAAAAGTAACAGTTATCAATGACGTGTATACAATTGTAGACTCGGAAGGTACTGATATTTTAGATTTATATTTTTTACCGAAGACTGACAATTTACTGCAAACCTACAAGTTAGGTGAATTGGCTGCACGAACGACTCAACTGTTTGATAGAACTCACCCGGATAGACTTTCTTTGGAAGATTCTACCGAAAAATCTTATAGAATTAATCGTAAAAGAAATCTAGTTTGATATTTATGATAAAATGGTCAGCGTTAATCTCGACTCATTTAAATCATATGATGATTTCATAGCATGGTTATATACTGACCAGGGTCGAGATGCTTACGATGTGATTTTTGACATCATCATCAGACAACTTCAGTCTGAAAAAAATAAGAGACATATTCCGGTAATTAAACATAAGCTCGATGGCACTGTATATACTATCGATATGAATAACTTACATTTCTTCTTGACTCATGCATTGAAATTTTACGAGTCTTTAGAGGAATATGAAAAATGTAACTCACTGTTAACTATAATCCATGAATATAAATTAAATACGGTAATTCAAGTAAGTGAGGAACTGGATAGGTCCATTGATTCTATATTGTATCCATGGCCGTATATAGATAACAATCAGTTAGAAGGCGTTATTAGCAGATTGGATCAATTGATTGAACTGATCAAGGAGTCTAAAATTGAAACGGCTATCAAATTAAAGTTGAAAGTTTTAGTTGAAGATATTAAATTAAGAATTATTCACGAAGACTTTTCATTGAACGAACATTCTATTAACATCCTAAATTCAATACATAATTATGTTAAAGGTAACAGCTGAGGATATCAAATTGTTTAGGAAATTGGATGACACCGATAAAATACTGTTTTTATTTGATACTGTATTTCCGGTTGCATTGCCTGAAGATTTCAATGTAGACAATTTAAGTATAGAAGAAATTGTAGACAAGTCTATTGTATACAATGACGCCCCGAATTTATTAATGATGGTTGATATGGCAGTTATCAACTCACCGTCTTTAAAGGACGTAAGATTAGTATCAAAATATTTACATGAAACGGGTTGTATAGTTACCAGACTGAAACTCAGTGCAAAAGAATTGAAGCGATTCAAACGATTGAAATATTGTAGAGTTTATTCGATAGTTGGACAAAGTATTCCAATTCACTATTCATAGTTTCATTTGATTTTACTATATTCTAGATATGATAAATCTAGGATATCCTTGTATCAATTTATCGTTGAAATCGAAAGGAATTTCAACGAATCGTACTATTCGATTGGCCGGTGTTAAGAAACACGGTGAAGAAGCAATCGGCCAAATTGCATTATGTAATGTAATGGATTTGTACAAAATATTGGAATGGAATAGAGACAATGGAATCACATTGTTTCGATTGAGTTCTGATATTATACCTTGGGGCAATAAACTAGGATTCAGACATTTGCCACAAGCTTCTGACATCATTTATTGGTTCGAGTTATGCGGTAAGCTAATTAAAGAATCCAATCAACGAATTACAACGCATCCAGGTCCTTTCAATTTATTGGCTTCGCCGAAAGAGGACGTGATTCGAAATACAATAGCTGATTTAGAAATGCATTCTGAGATATTCGATTTGATGAATTTATCTCGAACTCCATACAATAAAATCAACATACATGTAGGTGCTTCTTACGGTGACAAGATATCAGCCGCAAAAACTTGGGTAACTAACTTCAAGCGACTTTCAGAAGGTGTACGATCGAGACTTACTATCGAAAATGATGATAAAGCTAGTATGTTTTCGGTAGTAGATTTACATGAAATGATTCATACTGAAGTAGGAATACCAATTGTTTTTGACTATCACCATCATCAATTTCAAACCGGAGGTTTATCTGAGGAAGAAGCTTTGAAATTGGCAGTATCAACATGGCCTGAGGGAATAGTACCGACTGTACATTACTCAGAATCAAAACGATTACATGAAAATGATATGAAAGTTAGAGCTCAAGCTCACTCTGATTTCATTAATGGTCCTATCAATTCTTACGGATTGCGATTGGATGTAATGCTCGAAACTAAACAAAAAGATTTAGCATTATTGAAATTTAGAAAAAAGTTGAATGAATCCTTATAAAAGTGAATTGATTTATATATATTTTAATTTTATTAATTAAATATTAAATAAATAATTAATATATAAATATAAATAATTATTAATAACTAAAATAAATAAATATGAGATTTAAAGAATTAACAATTAATAAATTAGAAGCGAGTTCTAATTTATTAAACACATTGAGTAAATCAATTGAATCAGGTACAATCAATAAAAATGATGCACTTCGTTTAATTGATACAATCAATAGAAACATGGAATTTCTGATTGAACGATTGTCGTTAGAAAGTCAAGATTAAACGACATTATTAGAGTGCATTTAAGTGCTTTTTAATTGAAGTTAATTACTGATATTCAGGTTATTTGATTACACGTAAATCGCTTTCTAATAATGAAATTCATTAAAATTATACAGTATGTCTAAATTAGATTATTCAGACCCTAGTAGAGGTAAATTCGTACAAAATAAACAGAATGTTTTAATAGATGAAGATCGATCTATATACAAACCTTTAGATTATCGATTTGATATTAAACTTTCTAACATTTATTTGGAAGGAGATATTGAGATGGGTAGTTTATTCGATTTCATGATTAAAGTAGGAATGATTTTAGAACATAGAAATCAACCAATTACTACACCGATCAATTTAATTATCAATTCTGATGGCGGTGACGTATACGAAGGTTTAGGTATTATTGATTTTATCGATACGTTACCATGTCCAGTAAATACTAGTGTAATTGGTAGAGCATGTAGTATGGCTGCAATTATATTGGCAGCAGGTACCGGTACTCGAGTAGCTTCGAAGAATGCAATTATAATGGTACATGAACTTTCTACAGGTAATTACGGTAAAGCGACTGATCTAGTCTCTACTAGTGCTCATATTGAACAATTGGATACTGTTCTATTTACTTTATTAAATAAGTATACAAAACGAGATTTGGATTCTGAGTATTGGCAAAAATTAGCTAGAAAAGATTATTATATGAATTCAGAATCAGCATTACGTCACGGTTTAATCGATAAAATACTATAACATGATTTACATTTACGCAGCGAGTGTAACGATCGCATTATTAATATCATTATTTGTTAATGCGAATCTTCTCAAAAAATTTGAAAATTTAGAAGAATATGTGGGTGAAATTAATACTGCATATGAATTTGTAGACGAGGAATTGAGCCGGCTAAAATCGAAAGTTGCTGAAACTTTAAATACAATGCGTACAATCGATTCAAAAGGTTTATTCGAGGCTGATGATGAGGTTGGTACCGCCTTTAAACAATTGGTGGAAATTGTTAATGAATTAAATGTTACAAATAATGCAGAGTAAATATTACTTTACCTCAGATACTCAGGAAGCTATACTGGAGTATAACGTCAGTGAAAATCCACGCGTACGAAATAAAATTTATGAAACTAGAATTCATAAAGCATTTGATAAGCTGGTTGAAAATACAATACATGTAAACAAATTGTATTATTTTGATACCACTTATGAAGATGCAAAACAGGAAACCATTTCGCATTTGATAGAAAAAATGGATAGATATACTCCTGAGTCTGGTAATGCATATTCATATTTTACAGTAGTTGCCAGAAATTATCTTATCAATCTCAACAATAACAATTATAAAGCTATGAAGAGAAAAGATGAGGTTGATGCAATTGATGTATACAGGAACGTTACAAATGAAGTGAATCGCCAATCTAAAATAGAATGTGAGAAGGAGTTTATTGATCTGTTTATCAATTTTATTGATCTACATATAGATAAATTTAATATTATTGTAACTTCTAATAAAACCGGTAAAAGTAAACATAAGCCACTATTTAAGTCTGATGAATATTCCACTGTATATGCTATATTGACTTTGTTTAAAACCAGAGATACTTTGGAACTGTTCAATAAAAAAGCATTGTATATAATGATCAGAGAAATGACCGGTATAGAAAGAACTCAAGAAATTTCAAAAGTAGTTCATAAAGTTAAAGAGCTATGGGTTGATTTGTATAGAAACTGGGAATTGACCGGTAAATTAACCACATCATATTTATAGTAAAGAAAATATATGAGCGATTTTAATGTTGAGTTATTTAAAGGTACTACTTTTTCTACCTTAATGCAGGATATTTATAAAAATTCTTCCAAAAAAGAACGGCAATTGAATTTGTTGATTGCTGAATTGAAGCCGTTAATCAACAATAACTTGGCTAACGCTACAATGATTGTGCCATTAATTAGAGAATATTTGGATCTGTCAGTAAAAAATGATGAAATTTTAGTGAAATTGGCAGCCGTAGTTCAAAGAGCAATTGCATCTCAAACTAAACCAGGTATGGAATCAGATAATACCGGCTTTGGTGGATTGACTGATGCGGAAAGAGATCAATTGTTGAAAGAAGTGGAAGCGTTGCAGAAAACAGGTGCAGAAATTGACAAGTCCATTGAAACTGTTACTACTTAATATATGAATATACCTTACCCGTATGCAGTCGGTGAAGTAACCGCGGTTTCATATGAACTAGACACATTATGGTCTGTTACGGTTAAGTTATTGAACTCTAGGTTCAATGAAAACATTTTTACTGCAAGACCTCTACATTCATCTATCAAACAATTGCCTGTTATAGGTGAAGTAGTGTTACTGTTAAATAGTACAGATTCATACGCCAATGCAATTACTCCGAATAATGATTTGTATTACATTCCTATACCATTAAATACACAGAATGATTTAAATCATAACGGGCTACCCGGCGTATCCAATTTTCAAGTAACTAAAGTAGGTTCCGGTAACAGTCAAACATATGAAACTGGTCGATCAAAACCTACAAAAAGTAAATTGGACTCAGATTTACATGGTAGAGCTAATGGTATATTACAGCCATTTGCAGGTGATACTATTATTGAGTCTAGATACGGTTCTGCAATAAGATTCAGTACTACTTATAAAAACAATTATCCGAAGAGTGCCAATTGGGTAAAGGCAGGAGGCACATTCGGAGATCCTATAACAATAATTAGTACCAGTAAAAGAGCTGAACGACAATTGTTTGTTGAAAACTTTTCTGAAGATGATTCTACTATAACAATGACAAGTACGCAGGGCATCAATTTGAATGCGGCGAGTACTGAAGTTGATAGCATTGATAACAATAGTTTAAATACCTGGAATTCTGGAAATAAATTTGCAGGTCGACAGATAATTGCATCTTCCGGTAGAATTGTTTTAAATTCATATGAATCGGAAACTATTTTATTTTCCAAAAAAGGCGTCGGTATATCGACACCAGGTTCATTTGCAATTGATGCGGCAAAGGCAGTTGAATTCAATACCTCAAAATTTAAAATAGGATTGAATGCTGATGAACCTATTATTTTAGGTAATGAGTTTAAACAATGGGCGTCTGATTTGATTGATGCGATTGGTGAAATAACGGTTGCTACAAATGTCGGACCGACCGGGCCTATAAATGCTAGCCCTGCTTGGCCGAAAATTATAGCATTGAAAAATAAATTTGATAACAATTTAAGTAAATTAGCATTCGTTAAACGAACAAAATAAGTTAACTAAATAATTATTATTATGAAAGCCTCAGATCTATTAATTGAAATTAGAAAAATAGTTCGCGAAGAACTAAGTATGGCAGGTGTACAACCTAAAAATGAATCAGTTACTGAAGTTCGATCCGCACCGCCATCAAAACCTGTACCGCCTCGGCCAAAAAAACCGATAGTATCAAATCCGTTTTTAAATGAAATTTTAACTTCCACGCAGCCGATGCATGATGATTACAGTGAATGGCCTACCATGGCGCGAGATAGTAGATCAGTGGCTCCGATGGAAATAGCAGGTATGAGTGTAAATACTTTAGAGCAGGTTGCTCCTGAAGTTGCTTCTGCGGTAACTCGAGATTACTCAGAATTGATGAAAGCCATAGACAGAAAGAAAGGTAAATGATTCGAAGAAGGCAGATAATAGAAGTAGAAGATTCAACCGTACTACCAAATGTTGCTATTGGTATTAAATTGCCTATAGTTAGAAAAGATGGTAGACTGTTCAGTCAATCGTACAGTACTGAAGATCAAATTTCTACCAATTTGAAAAATTTGGTTTTAACTAGAAAAGGTGAACGATTGTATCAGCCTAGTTTTGGTACTTCTATATATGATTTGCTTTTTGAAAATATTCGACCGGATCTGCAAGTACTACTTCGAGACACTTTATTGTCTGATATAAATTTCTGGTTTCCGAATTTGATGGATGTCGATATTAACGTGGAAATTGATATTGATAGGCAGTCTGTTTTTGTAAGCATCAATTATCGTTTAAATGCAAACGGTGTATTGCGAACCATTACTTTCAATTTAAATGCAGAACAATAATGCAAAAAGATATTTTATACTTAAATAGAGATTTTCAATCATTACGACAATCGTTAATTGATTTTGCAAAAAATTACTTCCCGAATACGTATAATGATTTCAATGAAGCGGATCCGGGTATGATGTTCATGGAAATGTCATCGTATGTCGGTGATGTTTTATCCTACTATACTGATAAACAGTTGAAAGAATCGTTACTATTATATGCTTCTGAGGCTGGAAATGTGAATGCTCTAGCTAACGCTTCCGGATACAAAACAAAAAATAGAATTCCTAGTATAGTTGAATTGGAAGTGTATCAGTTATTACCTGCCAAAGTTTCCGGTTCTGTAACTATACCGGATTGGTCGTATGCGTTAACGGTTAAAGAAGGCATGTATGTTCAAGCTGAGTCTAATAGAACTGAGTTTAGAACTACCGAAGTTATAAATTTCAAAGCTAGTTCCAGTTATTCACCAACCGAAGTAACCGTATATCAAATTGATGAACAAACCGGTTTACCTGAATATTATTTAATTAAGAAACGAACTAAGGCAATTTCCGGTAATCTTCGAACTACGAGTTTCACTTTCACCACACCGAAACGTTTTGATCAGGTAACCATAAGTGATACCAATATTATTGGAATAGAATCTGTAACAGACTCAAATGACAATACCTGGTATGAAGTACCTTGGTTAGCTCAAGACACTGTATTTGATGCGGTATATAACAATGAATTGACTAACAATCGATATTATCAATACAATGATACGGTACCGTATTTATTGAAATTGAAGAAAGTTCCTAGAAGATTCGTTACTAGGTTCAATTCTGATAACAATTTAATTTTACAATTCGGATCAGGAGTTTCAGATTCAGCGGATGAAGAAATTGTACCGAATGTAGACAACTTAGGTATAGATGGATTGCAAATGTCGGCTGACTTTGCTATTGATCCTTCCAATTTCATGTTTACCAAAACTTATGGATTGGTTCCAGCCAATACCACATTGACTGTACGATATACCGTCGGTGGTGGTTTAGACAGTAACATACCTGCATATGATATTAAGAATATTTTGACTGTAGAGTTTGAAGCTTTCTCAGATACGGTTGATCCTGCTTTAGCTGATTTTGTTAGACAATCGTTAGCTAGTACAAATCCAACTCGTGCTACCGGAGGTAAAAATTTGGAAACGGTCGATGAAGTTCGACAAAATGCAATTGCAAACGTAGCATCGCAGCTTAGAGCAGTTACTGGACCTGATTATTTGGTTAGATGTTATTCAATGCCAGTAAAATACGGTTCTGTAGCTAAAGCATATTTGTTACAGGATACGCAGGTTGATGTTACGACTAACACTAGAGTCAATAATCCGTTAGCTTTAAATATTTATTGTTTGGGATATGACGGTAACAGTAATTTGATTCCATTGAATGCGGCTGTTAAAGAAAATTTAAGAACGTATTTATCACAATATCGATTAATGACTGATGCAATCAATTTGATGGATGCATATGTAATTAATATTGGCGTTGAATTTGATATAGTATCGTCACCGGGTTATAATAATTCCGAAGTGATATTGAAGTGTATTGAAACTATTAAACGACATTTTGATATCACTAAATGGCAAATAAATCAACCTATTATCATATCTAAGTTATATACTGAATTGGATAAGGTAGAAGGCGTGCAAACTGTAATTGATATTAAAATTACAAATTTGTTTAATGTTGATGCAGGTTATTCCGGAAACGTATATGATATTAGAACTGCTACTAGAAATGGTGTAATTTACCCGTCCCTAGATCCTAGCATATTTGAAATAAAGTATCCGAACACCGATATTATTGGTCGAACAGTAAGTATGTAATATGCAAGTAAATTTATCCCCTTTAAGGGCTGCAACGATATATGAGCAGTTACCGTATAAAAACACCGGTAACGATGAAATTTTAGAACTTTCTAGAACTCTAGATGGTACGAACGTATTGGAAAGTAGATTTTTACTTGACATATCTACCGCAGACATTCAATCTATACTCAATACGTATAGTATACCATCACAATCAATTCAAGTAAATTTACGATTGTTTACTTTGGAACTCAACGAAGTACCGTATACATACACGATAGTAGTAGATCCTATATCAGGTTCATGGACTTCAGGTACCGGTAAATTGGCTGACAGTGAAATTACTGGAGGCGTTTCGTGGATTTATAGAGATGGTGATTCCAATTCAAAATGGTTAACTAGCAGTTACGCACCGGGAAGTACCGGATCATATTCATACTTTGCCGGCGGCGCTACATGGTACACCGGAAGTACCGTATCAAAATCATTTGATGGATCATCCGACGCTGACCCGGTTATACCAATCACTTCAATCGTACAAAAATGGTTGAATGGTACAATTGATAATAACGGATTGCTCGTTAAACTATCAGTCGATTCAGATCAATTAGTTGATAGATATCCTAATTTCAAGTATTACAGTATCAATACTCACACCGTATTCCAACCAAATGTTGAAATTGCTTGGACCGGCTCTACACAATACATTACAGGTTCGCTAAGTACACCGTCACAAAGAGATATACCAGTAGTATATATGTATAATATCGAGCAATACGTCAAGCCTAATGCTGTATATAGGGCGTATGTGGGATGTAGGGCAAAGTATCCAAAAAAGACTTATTCTAGAATACCTAATTTTGCTGATAATATGATATTATCAAGCGAATCTTATTATAGAATTAAAGATGCAATGACCAACGATATCATCACTGATTTTTCAGAATATACTAGAATTTTAGCTGATGGCACCGGTTCATACTTTGATTACAGTACATATGGATTATATCCGGAAAGATTTTACAATTTTGAAGTAAAAACGAAAATTGGTGGTATAAACATGGTTTTTGATAACTTTAGGTTTAAAGTAGTTAGATGATAAACGTTACATTAACAAATTATACTGGTAGTATATCCACTTTATACTCCGCATTAAATAGTAATAGAACTGCATTGCGATCATTGCAATTGGATCAGTCTACTAGTATGGTTGTACCATATGTTATTAAAAACAGAGAATACAATAAGTTTGTTGAAGTGATAGACACAGAGTTCAGTGAGATCATTGTAACTTCCGGTCCTAGTGTTGCTGAATTGCAATTGTTAATAGACAATTTGACTGCTCAATTAGATTCTGCGGAAACTCAAGTCACTTCTCTAGAATCAGATTTAACGGCTGCTAACGAAACTATAGATTTGTTAGCGTCAGCAGCTGATACTACTGACTTATGGAGACCTGCTAAGTTATATCCTAGAATTGATCAATTGAATTTTGGTATTTACAATTTCTTTGATATTCCGTGGGGCTCAATTGCTGTTGTGATTCGAGATTTCTTTGGGCCGGAAATGAATCAAGTTGAATTTGATGCGTTGCAATTATATGAAACTTCATTGAATCCTTCTACTACTACAAATATAATTAATGGTGCATCTTCAGTGATTGATAGACTTCGTAGTGCACAAACGGCAACGACGGTTACTGCGGCTGAAATTGATGCAATGACATTGAGTCAAATTCCCGGTAATTATAGAAATTTAATTTTAAATGTAACCAATTACAGAAATGCGGTATCACCCGTAATACCCAATACAGTTCCGAATCAATTCTCATACATTCTAGGTAATGGTACTAATACTGCCAATAACTTCAATGACTTTAAATTATTATGTAAAAAGATTGTTGCTCGAGTTCAATCTAAAATCAATTCCGGACAGCCGATAGCGGGATATGAGTTGTTATATCAACCAAATCAAACGGTTACTAGTTATTTTGATTTGCAGTATGCCTTTTTATATAATCAAAACCCAATTTAATAATTTATGCCGCAGTTACCAACCTTATCTTTAGGACAGGAACTATATGAAGCACGGCAACGTGCATATGATGATAATATAGGTTATATTATTGGCTGGTTTAAGTTGATGAATATAGAACCTACTGCCAACAATTTAATAGCAAATATAGATGAAATTCGAGCCTATATTGCAGCTCCTGACAAAAAGAATCATTGGGAAATTGACCGGGTCGGTACCGGTATTCAATGGAGATTTTTAATTCGAGCTATAGGTTCAATTGATGCTGATGATATAGTGGAACGAGTACAATTGTTACAATCAGGTAGTATTACAATTGATACTACCGATCCATTTACCGGACAGCCCGTTACGGAGACTGCAAACGTTACTGAGTTTCAACAAATTGTATCAGATACCGATCCTATTTTCATAACCAGTAATGGTACATATGCTGTTGATAATACTTATTTAAGTAATGCTCAACCGGCTGTTTTAGGTTCAGTGATTTTAGCATCAGCACCGTATGTTGATGCTTGGTTTAAAGGTATGAACTTACAGCCTAATTTAACATTGGCTCGGAAATTTTCTAGAAACATATTTACGTATATAGAAAATCCTAGAAAGGAAATTTACTCAGACATAGTTCAAGGATCATTCATATAATGCTACCATATACTAATACCGAAGATATCACCATAATAGACCCGACAGTCGGTCTATTAATTCCTGTACAGGATGATACCATTATACCAAATGTAATCGTTAACGGGGTATCTGATGCTTCGGAATCTGTTGATATACATTTATATGATGTTACCGGAACGTACATTTCATCTGTTATTGATGTACCTTATTTAGTTGTATCGTTAACCATTCAAGCTGCACCTGGTATATCTCGATCTGCCGTTATAGACATAAACAACATTTTAAGAAATACTTTAGGAATACGTAGAGGCGATTATGTTATAGTTGTAAATATTATAGAAAAGTTAGTAGGTTCTGATAATGAACCGGCTTTCTATATAAAGGAAATTTCTCCTTCTAGAACTGAAATTAGATTGAATCCGGTAGATTCAACAAATTCAACGTATGTAACGCAATATGCTCGATTTATTTCTAACTACTTTTACTACAAAAATGTTGTAATCGATAACGTTAGTAATATCTACGAAAACTATAGTACGCCTGATTATAACTTCGTCGGCGGTCTCGCATTGTTCAACAGTATAATTTTAGCAGTTGATACTTATATCACTACTAGAATTATAAACAATCAGTTAGTAACCGGATATAACGGTTTAACTAACAGTTATTGGAACACTTCATCCGGTCAATATGTTTTCAATGCATCTACTAATACTGCTTTAGCTGTATACAATTCAATATTATTACCTACCTATGAATTGGTGGTTACTTGGTGTAAGGCTGCAAATGTAAAATTGACTGCCGGTATAATACAAACGTTCGCTGCAGAATTGAATGCGTTTATTGCTGCTGAGTTTGAAAATAGAATTGCATCTAGAATTGAAAATTCAAATTTATCCAGATACTTTCAATTACGATCCAATTTCAATACAGTATACGGTTCTGCTTATTATAATGCATCTACAATTGTCAGATTGGGGCATGGTGCAGTCAATCCATATTATCCGGAAATTCAATTGAATTTAGGGTTCAATAACGTTGAAACTATTGTAAACGTTGTAGTAGATTCAGACAACAGTTTGCTAATAAAATTGGTAGAACCGTTAGAAAGTACTATAACTACAAAAACTTTATGTTACATTTCCAGATTTGTAGTAGATCCTATTATAGATAAAGTACATGTAAGTAGTGTATTTATACCGGAATTTGCTAACAATTTACGTGGTCCTAATTTTGACATAGAAGTATCATACAATACTAGCACTTCTACAAATTACGCTTCCTATAATTCACTGATTGGTACGGAAAACGGGACCAATCAAAAAATTGTAGACAGATTTTTTAGTAGTAGCGCCGGGGTTCGACTAAATGTTGATTACTGTGAATTTGAAAATTTTGTTCATTTTAGTAATGCTCGACGTCGAGTTGAAACCTTCTATTACAAGTTACAGTTGATTGAGCAGTATACTTCAAACATATCTCAACTGTTAGACATATCCGGTTCCACCGACCTAAATATTCGACGTGAATTGAATAGAAGAAATGAAGTCGTCAGTAACTTTGATTCTTTTGAACGATACATGTTTTTCCAAGGCACCGGTTCATTGTGTACTGCATGTTCATGTAGTATAACTCCATGGCCTAAGTCCGGATCAAGCGAAATAGTACAAATTATTGGAGACAAATGGGAAGACATTGATACTTTCTGGGATCAATATAATGTACTATGGGAAAATGGGGGTACGACTCAAGTAGATCCAATTGATTATTATAGTACTTTAGTACCTTCTACCTCTGTTACCGGTATAAACTTCTACAACAATTTGTTGGAATTAGCCGACGCGTATGATAGAAAAAACATCAATCAGCTTCGATTAACAGTACCATTTCATATAGCAGTAGACTCGCAAAATACTGAATACATTCGATTTGTCGATATGATCGGTCATTTTTACGATCAAATATGGTTATACGTGAAACACATAACCTACCTGCAGGATCGAAATGAAAAACTCGATGTAGGTGTATCTAAGGATCTGATCTTTGGTGTTGCAGAGTCGTTAGGCCTACCAGTATTTAATGGATATTTAAATTCAGATTTAACTGATTATATTGATGATGAGGCATATGATCCTACCGGTTCAATTTATCCATTATCTGGTGAAACGATTACCAAAGAAATTTGGAAGCGACTGTTAAACAATATACCATACATTTACAAAACTAAAGGTACTGCTCGAAGCGTTCGAGCGGTTATGAACTGTTACGGTATCCCGTCAACGGCTCTATCAATTGATGAATTTGGTGGACCGGATTTAGAGGAATATTATAATAGAAGCGTTTATAGATATGAGTACTTGAATGACGGTACTGATCAAAATGATTATTTATTAGCAGGCTGGCTTAAAAATGATAGATACAATTCTTCCGGGTATATGTATAATAGTTATCCTGATACCATATCAATTCGATATAGAACTGTAGCAGATTATTCATATACACCGGGTACTGAATATGTAATTTATAGCATTGCCTCTGGTTCAAATTTAACGGGATACAATTCATCATCCAAGTCATTTGGATTCAATGATACCAATCCATTAGTAGCTCTTACTATGAAAGTAATTGATTCTGATACTGGTGAATTTAAATTGTACATATCCGGATCTCAAGGTTATAAAACGGGTAGTGTTACCAATTTAAATTTACTTGATCATGAATACAGTACTATATTTGTACAACGAGATTCTGATAACAATGTAACCGGATCAAATCAATCCTTCTCATTGTACGTGTACAGAGCTAAAGATGACATGATATTAGAGTCAGGTTCTAGTACGATTGCAATTACTACATCGGCAAGTGCATCGTATGGTACATCATGGGCTCCGACCGGGACGCCAGGCGCGAATCTAGGCTGGGTTCGATATGCTTATAGCAGTTCATTCGGAAAATCGGCCCCCGGTGCTTACAATGAAATCAGACAATGGTTTGGTTCTTTAAATGAATCCACAAAACGAATTCATACAATTGCACCGGAGACTTATAAGGGTAATGAATCGCAGGGTGCTTATTATGATTTGGTTTATAGGTATACGTTATCTAGAACTACAAATGTGATTGACCTTGATGCTCCTGCAATACCTGCAACTGTAGTGGTGTCACCGTCCAATCAAATCAGTGAAAGAGAAAGTGCTGGCCTCATATACTCAGGATTTGATTCAAAAGATGATGTTATTGCTCAGCATTATAATGGTACTGAAATCAATTTACGATATCCATATGCTTCTTTGACCGGTCATAATTTATCTGCAAATAAAATTCGTATAGAATCACAAAGTAGATCAGGCAATTTAAGTGTAGATAGAAGTGTAGTACTAGGTTCATATGACACCTATACCTTAGATTCAAATAAATTAGGAATTTATTTTTCACCGGTAATATACTTGAATCAAGACATATTAAATAGATTAGGAGCAATTCGAATTGATGATTATATTGGAAATCCTTCCGATGAATATTCGACTGAATATGATTCATTATTGGATTTACAAAACATTTATTTTAAGAATGGAAGTTACAATTTGAATGACTATTTGTCCGTATACACACTATTTAATCAATCAATATTTGATCAAATTCAAACTCTAGTACCAGCTCGAGCAAACTTGATATCAGGTATTTTAATTCAACCGCATATTCTAGAAAGAAATAAAGCTGTTACATTAAAGTTACCAGTAATATCAAATTTGACCAATTACATCAATTTGTCAGGTTCATATGCAGCCGTGAGCGGTATTATACAATTTGCTTCTGCGCCGGCAGATCAGCCATGGCAACCTGTTTCTAATACGAATGATGTTCAAATTGCCGTGCCGATAGATAACAATTCTAGCGTGGCTACTAGTTATTCTAGTGTTATAGATACCGGAACGACGTCCACTGCAAGAGATACAACTGTATATGGTACGGTATCAACTACAGGTAATCAAAGTGCATTATCCAATATAGTGATTACTAATAATGACAATATAGGTGAATTGGCATGGAATGGTTCTGGTACTCAAATAAGCAGTGTTTCAATAAACAGCACATCGGCTGATACGTATGATTTCGGCCCGGTTGTCGAAATATTGTAATTACTTGTAAAATAAATAAAAAATACTTATATTTATAATTAAAATAATATATCATGGGTTTTTTAGATAATTCTAGTGTTACCATTGACGCTATATTAACAAAAAAAGGTCGAGAACTTTTGTCTAAAGGTTCCGCCGACTTCAAGATAACTCAATTTGCATTGGCTGACGATGAGATTGATTACACTTTATGGAATCCTGATCATCCAAATGGTAGTGATTATTACGGTGCCGTAATTCAATCAATGCCGTTATTGGAAGCGTTCCCGGATGAAACTCAATCAATGCGATACAAGTTGATTACATTACCTAGAAGTACTACTAGAATACCTGTATTGACATTACCTATATCACAAATTACCCTAAACGGTTTAAATACCATTTCAGATGTTACACCGCAAGTTGCTAACATTACTGGTGCAAATGCTACTTTAGGTTATACTGCAATAATTGCAGACAACTCACTTTGTAGTATTTCATTGGTACCTGGAAGTCCGGTAGTTAATAGTAATGTAACAGTGCCTAGATTTATTGGTGACTCTGAAGCAGCTCAAAGCGTTAGTGTTATTGGTTTCAATTTCCGTATAACTTGTGTATTCAATAATACGACGGGAACATCTAAAGTTACTACATTAACTATAATTGGTAACGAGACGGGTGGACAAATAACTATTCCAATTACAATTCCATCAATTAGTTAAATATGATCAAACTATTTAAAAACGTATATCGAGATCGATTAGTATTGAAAAACCAAGGTCCCGCAGCTTTAAATTTTACGGGTACGGTTCAATCAGGTACTACCACATTGCAGCCCGGTGGAACTAATTCTAACACTCAAGCGACGATTGCAGCAGCACAAACAATAGCTAATCAATTGTTTCAGCAATATGTACAATCACTGCAAGGAGCTCAGAATGGTAGGTCACTAATTAGATTCAACCCGGCTACCGACGTTTTAGAAAATCAAGGTAGAACGGTTTCTAGTGTTATATGGAGTACCGGTAATGCCAATTTAAGTACTTTCTTTACTAGTAGTACTCAATCATCAACCGCAAAATCATATTATTATGCTGTGTATAATGATACGCCGACTGTATCCGGTTCAATGGTACAATTTGGTGTAGCTTACGGTAACAAATACGGTAGCGGGTCATTATCGTCAGAATATACTCCTACTCAAGCTGTGTACAGTCAATTTAGACTACTGTTATTAGGCGGTGCTGACAGTACTTTCACTTTCAATAGCGGTTCATCGACAGAAAATTCTGATGACATATACGTTATATCATTGAATCGTGCTAGATTAAAGGATACTTTAGATCCTGGTAACTGGCAGTTAAACTTAGCTACATTAAGTGGTTCTGCTGTAGCAAATAGTGTACATACCGGGTCAAATGTTAAAGTTAAAGGTGATAATACTTTTGTAAGTTTAGTAGATGATAGTTCAATAACTAATACTGCTACTTTAACGGATGCAGGTGTACGATATAATATCGTCAGTGGTTCCATATTAAATGGTACTACTACATTATATACAACAGGTAGCAACTATGTTTACTACGGTCACGTTTATCCGAAGTTAGGTATTGTGGTATTGAACGGAAAAACGTTAAATTCTAACCTAGCATTTAATACAGTGTCAGGTAGTAACATTGCCGGTGACAATGCATTTAAATTGTTTACTGCAATCTCCGGAGCTGCTGCAATCAACTCTACATATGGATTTACTGCTAGAAATTCTCAAAAGGTTATTTCTAGCAACTATTTTGTTAGAGTTAAGAATGGCGATTTAAATTACTCAAACAATCCTACATTTGTATCTGGTACACTGGGTGATTTGTATCACTCGGAGTTTGTATCAGATCCTCAGGTATACATTACTAGTGTAGGTTTGTATAATGATAAAAATGAGTTATTAGCTATCGCTAAAATTTCTAGACCGATTCTTAAAAATTTCGACGAAGAAGTATTATTGCGTGTTAGATTAGATTACTAATAAATGGTTGAAGCTGGCGTATTTAAACGTATTAGGCCGAACGATGTGTCAAAGACTGAATTCCTGGTCTATAAATCATGGTCGCTCAGCGAAACTGATTTTTATAACACATCCTCGGTTCAACGAAGTACTTTTTTAGTTGCACATAAACCTAATCCGAATAATTATATCGGAGGAGTAATTACAACAGGTTCATTTCAAACCATTACCACCCCGGATAATCAAACTAATTCATATATTTATGTATCTGAATCTGTTAATTCCGGTATTGCATGGTATTCATTGAATCATTTATATTATCGAAATCCATATACATTAAATTCTTTCGGTAATTTCAATGAAACTTTAACTACTAGAAGATTACATAGTACGGCTTCAATTGTAAGTATACCGCAGTCATTATACGGTAGAAGTATAAAGCCCGGTTCAATTAATGGTAGTATATCTAGTTCAAATGAAACCGTAACGTTTTATGATGATACGTATGGTAATATTAGAACTACCACGTATTCTGCTAGTGTTGAATCAGATATAAACAACTTCTTATATTTAGGGTTTGATGCTGATTTATTTAAACCTGTTAATAGAATTGAAAATACTCATTTAGTAAAAGGTATTGTTTATAAGAGTGTATCGGTAATTAATTCAGCTGTAGTTGATAGTTATTACAATAAGCCAATTGGTTTATCTGCTCGATTTACTGGTTCCGGTTCATATATTCAAATACCGAATTCTGATATTACTTCTCCTAGAAATAGTAATGATTTTGCTATTTCATTTTGGCTTAGTTTAGACTCATTGGATGCTACGAGTGCAGCTGATTATAACTGGGTAATATCAAAGAACAGACAAACCACTTCATTAATTACAGTCTTCGGTAGAGTAGTACCATTAATAACCAATACTCCGTATCCAGTATGGCCGTATGAAATTAAAATAGCGAATGCTAATGTAGTATCAGGTGCCAATACCACATTGTATTTTACTAGGTCGGATGGTACCAACACTTATTCATTGCAAACCGGTATTAGTGTTAAATCGGCGCCGGTTCACTGCGTGTGTCAAAAGAAAGGTACTCGATTGCAATTGTATATAAATGGAGTAGAAGTTGATTGGATCAATGTAAACTGTTCATCAGATTATGAAAATGATTATGATACTGTATTAGGTAATACTTCCGATGGTCTTCAAGGATTTAAAGGTGAACTAGATGAAGTTTACTTTTTCAATCGGTCGTTGGATAATGATGAAATTTTAAATTTAAGTGATTTGAGTTCAAAATGTAATGCAGTAAATAGTAATATAATAGGTAATGTAATTTATGAACAAGGTATTATTACATTAACGGATACTCGACCTGCAATGCGAAATATTCATTATTCCGGATCATCCTGGAATTCATTAGGTCCGGGTGCTATGGATATTCAATTAAATTTCAATTCCACTTTGAAAATAAATGAAATGGAGGTTTTGTGTAGAGCTAAAAAATCTGAATTGAATTTGAGTTCCAATCCATCATTACTTCAAACTAGAATAGGGGAATGTCAATCTACTAGTAACGCTATATACAGTGATAACGTATCTAATCCTGAGTGGAATCCATATATTACCACAATAGGATTGTATAATGATAATTACGAATTGTTAGCAGTGGCAAAGTTAGCAAGGCCAGTACCTAAATTTGATACGATGGACATGAATTTTTTAATTAGACTAGATATTTAATTATGTTTAAACGAAGAAAGAAAATTAACTTTCGGTCCGGTTTAGAATCGATCATACAAGATCAATTGAAGTCGGAACAAGTTAATTTCAGTTATGAATCAGATAAAATCAAGTATACTATACCTGAAAGACCGGCCAAGTATACTCCGGATTTTACTATAGTTCGAAATGATGGATCTATTCTTTATATAGAAGGTAAAGGTAGATTTGTTGCAGCTGACAGAAAAAAACATTTACTTATTAGAGAGCAACATCCGGAATTGGATATTAGATTTGTTTTTTCAGATCCTAATAACAGGATATCTAAAAACTCAAAAACTACATACGCTGATTGGTGTAACAAGTACGGATTTAAATACTCAAAAAAAGAGATACCTAGAGATTGGTTATTAAATTGATTTCCATATATTAGGTACAAATATACGTATCTTCCATGGAAGAATCTCTGATTTCGTTATTGGATTCAATATTAGGTCCGGGTAAAAGTACTGCTCGAGGCAATAGAGCATACAATTGTCCATTTTGTAATCATTCCAAGAAAAAGTTTGAAGTTCAAATTGTTAGTACTGTAAATTCGGAGAATCATTATCATTGCTGGTCATGCAACGAATCCGGTAAGACGTTATCGACAATGTTTAGAAAATTGAATTTGCCTAGAAACTATTTCATAGAATTAGGATCTATAACAAAAACCAATTTATATTCAGGTGTAAGTAAAACGACCGTTAAACAGTCAATATCTCTTCCAATTGAATTTAAACCGTTATGGCAACTATCCAATTCTGTTGAATACAGTCACGCTTTGAAATATGTAATGAAACGAGGTCTTACTAAGAGTGAAATTATCAAATATGGTATTGGTTACTGTGAGACTGGTCAATATAGTAAAACTGTAATTATACCTAGTTACGATGCAACCGGTAAATTGAATTATTTCACTGCAAGGTCCTATTACGATAGAGATGACGGATCTAGATATATCAATCCTACTATATCCAGAGATATTGTTGGTTTTGAATTGTTGGTCAATTGGAATGTTCCTATTGTATTGGTAGAAGGTGCTTTTGATGCAATGGCAGTCCGAAGAAATGCAATACCTTTATTCGGTAAAACCATATCAAATACTTTGGCTCGTAGAATAATTGAAAACAAAGTTCGTGAAATTTACATTTGTTTAGACAGGGATGCTTTACGGCAAGCTGTAAAACAAGCTGAACAGTTCATGAGAATGGGAATAACCGTATATTTCTGTGATTTACATGATAAAGATCCGTCTACAATTGGATTCACTGAAATGTATAAATTGTTAGATTCGGTCACGCCGATGGATATGAGATCCTTGGTAGAATATAAATTGATGTTATGATAACTAAGATTGAAACTGGATTATCTAAAATAGATAAGATTTATCACATATCTGATGTACACGTTCGAAATTTGAAACGACATGAAGAATATCGAATAGTATTTTCCAGATTATATGATTACATTCGTAAAACTAAAACTCCTAATTCTGTTATATTTTTAGGCGGTGATATAGTACATTCGAAGACTGATATTAGTCCTGAATCAGTAAATATGGTTCAAGACTTTTTTAGAAGTTTATCAGAAATATGTTTAACCATTTGTATCCCGGGCAATCACGATTGTAACTTAAATAATAGAAGTAGGTTAGATTCATTGACTCCGATTGTAAAAGCAATCGGCTCAGACTCTTTTATTTATTTGCCTGATTCCGGTGTATATGAGATTGGAGGAATTCATTTCACTGTAATGTCTGTATTTGATAAGCCCGCCGACTTCATAAAAGCAGATTCATTTAAGGGTAATTTTAAAATTGCACTGCATCACGGTGCAGTGGATACTGCCGTAACAGATACAGGACATGTATTGGAAAATAAAAACGTGAATATTCATACTTTTTCTGGTTACGATTTAACGTTATTAGGTGATATTCATGTACCGAATCAAATGTTAAATGCTGCAAAAACTATAGCATACCCCGGTTCATTGATTCAACAAAGTTTCGGTGAATCTGAATTGAATCGAGGTATTTTAGTATGGGATGTAGAATCAAAAACCTCTGAATTTGTTTGTATAAAAAATGATTACGGGTATCACACAATTGATTTGACTAAGGATACTGAATTGCAATTGCCTGAAAATTTACCGGCTAATATCAGATTAAGGTTACAAGTTAATGCACTAACTCCAGAATCAAAAATTAGTGGTACAATATCAAAAGTTTCATCGAAATGTAAAATTATAGAAACTACCATTCAAAAAGTCAATACTCAATTAAGTGATTTAAATTCCGGTACAAAAATAAATGTAGGAGATGTTAGAGACATTGAATATCAGAACAAGTTGTTGAGTACCTATTTGACTGCGAAAGGTGTTAGTGATGAAATGATAGACGGCGTAAAACACGTTAACAGAAAGTGTAACAGTATAGTTGGCGCATCCGATCAACTTAGAAATGTGATTTGGGTTCCGATATCATTCAACTTTTCAAACATGTTTTCATACGGTAATGACAATATTATCAAATTTGATGATATGCGCGGGATGTATGGTATATTTGCTTCGAACGCTTCCGGTAAATCTTCATTGTTTGATGCATTAGCTTATTGCATATTTGACAAGTGTAATAGAACTACCAAAGCGGATATGGTATTGAACAATTCAAGTAATTCATTTGAAAGTGAGTTTAAGTTTACTATCAACAATGAATTGTATACCATTACTAGAACTGGAGTTAAAATGAAAGATCACGTTAGAGTTACAGTGAATTTCACTAAAATGGACGTGAATGGAGAACTTATAGTTTTAAATGGTAAAGAGAGAACTGATACCAATAGAATAATTAGAAGTTATTTAGGATCCTACGAAGACTTTGTATTGACTTCATTGTCAGTACAAAACAACAATACCGGCTTTATTGATATTGGTCAAAGTAAACGAAAAGATTTACTGGCTCAATTCATGGATGCTGAAATATTTGAAAAATTGTATTCGACAGCTGCCGTTGAAATTAAAGAAGTGGCCACTGAAATCAAGGTACTCAGTAAAGAAGATTATGATGCCGGTCAAACGTATTACGGTAGTGAACTCGAATTGGTTGAAGTTGAATATGAAAAGTTGGATCAAAATAAATTGAAGTTAACGAGTAAATTGAAAGAAACTTCAACGGAAATTGATGAACTCAATTCAAAAATCATATCAATTTATCCGGAGGTAAAGTATACTAAAGATGAGTTGTTAGATTTAATTGCAGTAAGTCAAAAGAAACTTGATGCAATTCAAAGTAAAATAATTGTCTCCAGTAATACTATCAATTCATTGAATGAATCGAAAACGCAAATTGAATTCAGATTACAGGATCGATCAGAAATTGAATTGAAATTTGATTCTTATAATAGAGCGGTTCGATATCGAGATGAATTGAATGGTAAATTGAAACTGTTAAACTCTGAAAAATTGCATTGGGTTACAGTTCAACAGCGTAATGGCGTCGTTGAATATGATCCGAATTGCAAATTCTGTATGTCCAATGAAAGTGTACTCAAGTCAATTAATGTTGCTGAATCATTGAAAACGGCTGAAATTGAAATTGAAAAGATGAGCATATTGATTGAGTCAGTATTGGATGAAATTGCATTGAAATCTAAATTTGTAGATGCACACAATCAATTGCAAATCGACTTACGTGAATTGGATTCGATAAATAAAAAAATACATGTACTTTCAAATGAAAAATTGCAATTGCAAATAGAAGAATCTAAACTTCAATCGATTGTAAATCAATACATTGAGTACATGGAACTTTTGAATACGCATCAACAAACGATTATTGAAAATGATATAATTCGCTCTAAGATAGCCGATTTGCGCGAGATACATTCAAATATATCAAAGATATTATCCGATGAAGAACTTAAGATACGTGATGTCTATTCACGTATCAAGATATGTAAAGACAAATTGAATTCAATTAAAATGAGTTTGAATCGTTTACTTACATTAAAGAATGAATTCAATTATTATGAATTGTATATGGACGCCGTTTCTAGAGATGGAATTCCGTATCAATTGATTAGGACAGCATTACCGCATATTGAGCAGGAAGTGAATACCATTTTATCGCAGATTACCGATTATAAAATAACGTTTAATTGCGATGGTAAAAACATTGACGCGTATATTGTTTATGATTCTGATAGATATTGGCCGTTAGAATTGAGTTCTGGTATGGAGAAATTTGTAGCTCAGATAGCAATTCGTACTGCATTAATAAATGTATCTAGTTTACCTAGACCGCCGTTTTTGGTTATAGATGAAGGATTAGGTAATTTAGATCCTAGCAATTTAAATAATATGGCCATGTTATTTGATTATTTGAAGACTCAATTCATGTACGTGATTGTTATATCGCATATTGATACCGTAAGGGATATGGTTGATTCTATTATTGAAATTCATAAGGTAGATAACAAATCCAAAATAACATACGTATGATCTACTCGAGTTCATATTTATAGTTATGGATATTGTTTCTGATAGTAGATTAAATTTGTATATATGGCCGTTATTGAATCATAACAATTTGATTCAAGTTCAATCGCCTACTCAATTTTCACCGGGTAGAAATTCATTTGCAATATCCGGTCTATCGAATATTGCAAACAATAGTAACATTTTAGTAGAGTGCAGAACTGCAAACAACACCATATTAAAGAGTTCAGGTATTATAATATCAGATAATGTAGGATCAGTTAACGTCGACGTTACCGGTCTGATTAAAGATGAAATTTTATATTGCACTATATTAGCTGTATCTAAATACAATACTACTATAGGACCTATCCCGGATGTAAAATATTCATTTGAAGTAACATACATACATTCTTCTGTCGATTCTTCTATCATATTGTTTGAAACGGCTCCTAGTGCTTCAATCAATTTGATCAATTTACCGACAATTTTAGATTCCGGATCCACTTTAACTACATTCACTTTAAATTCTAGTAGTTTAGAGTATAGAAATGGTAACACATATTTAAAAACCTCCGGCAGTCAATTTATTGGTTCATTCAAATCAGCTAGCATATCATTTACGACTGCATCCATATCAAAACCGGCCGGATATACCGATTTCAATTCATATACTGGTACGATTGTTGAAGTGATAAATGATAAACTCATAAAGTTATCAAATCCATATACTAGTTCCAATAAAAATTTACCGGTATTTGCTGAGGCTGCTACTGTAACTAGCGCTTCGATATTGTACGTTACTTCTAGTACAATTGTAACGCAGTCAATCAATACCACGTATGCAGATATCACGTTTAGAAACTTTAAACCTGTAGTCGGTACTGTAGATAAAATTCATATGTACGCTCGGTCATCCAATGACTCATATGATTTGATTAATGAAATACCGATCAATTCTATTTCAAACGAATTGTTGATAGGTACCGGTTCATTGAAATATTTGAATGGTATCGGGTTCATTAAATCTAATACTGACATATCAACTAATTGGGAGTCCGGCTGGGTTAATGCAGTAGATCCCACATCTAGTATACAAGTTGAATATAGAAATTATCCGTTAATTGATTGCATGTATACGGTTAGTTCATCTAAATTGAGTTTGATTTCCTCAAACATGTATGCATATATTCGAACTAAAAACAGTTTTTATTTGAATTCAAGTGAAACGTATTCGTTGACATTTGATGCATACGGTGAATTGGATGCTGATTTCAATAACATTTCCAATAATGTGTTGTTGGATGTATACGTATCCGGCTCCGGTGTGTCTGGTTATACAAATAGTTTAAAGAAAATAGGATCAATCAAATCAAACTCTAAAGCTGCTAGATTTGATGCAAATAAAATTGAATTTTCACCGGATAAGAACGGCAATTGTCAGTTTATATTTGCAATGCAATCTGGTAAGTGGCATCTTAGTAACATTTCATTGAAAAGTAATGTTGATAGTATTAGATATTTAGTACCATTTCACGTTTACAGAACTGGAATGTATGATATTCGATTTGATTATGTAAATGTTAACGGAAACAACGCAAATGTAAGTAGTTACATAAACAATTATTATGTATCCAGTTCCAATATATGGAAGACCGACAAATTAGTTTCCGACGAATATTATATAGGGTCCAATAAATTGTATAATATCGGATCATTTTACGATACTACAACTCAATCCGGTTCAGCAAATACTGCATATCCGTTTAAACTTAATACAACATCATCATATAACACAGGTGTACGAGTTATAAATGATGGTAGCAATTTACCTAACATATTGAAATTTGATAATGCCGGTATTTATAACCTGCAATTTTCTGCTCAATTGTACAATACTGCTAATACTAACATTGAATTTTCTATATGGTATAGAGTAAACAACCAGAATGTCCCGGATACCAATACATTTATAGAACTGGTGAAAGCTTCCGGTACCACAGGTAGATCTGTAGCTTCATGGAATTTCATTGTAAATTTGAATGCAAATGATGAGGTGCAATTGTTATGGTCCTGCGATGCAGCAACCGGTCAAATATTAGCGTTACCTACACAGGTAACTCCTACCCGACCCGCAACGCCTTCAATAATAGTATCAATTGATCAAATAAGATAATTGAATGAATTCATATTTATATAAAATACAATTAAATGGCAGGATTTACAGGTAGATATGTTTCTAGTTCTTATCAGGAAATAGTTCGAATATCCGGTTCGAAGTTTGCAGACGGTACCGGTTCTTATATAAATGCAGTAACTTTAGGTCATGTTACTGTAACCGGATCATTAGTACTGAACGCATTAAATCCAGTATCGCAGTCGCATCTATTAACTATCAATCCTATTAACGGTCAAGTATATTATACTAGTACATCTTCATTAACCACACCAATAGCACCAATTTCTGTAACCGGTTCAAAAGTCGGTATAAACAATTCCTTACCGAATTACAATTTAGATGTATCTGGTTCCGGTAATTTTACAAACGGATTAACGGTTACCGGTTCATTCATAGTATCCGGTTCTATTTCTTCTCTAGCATCGACTGCTAATGGAGTATCTATAGCTATAGGTACCGGTTCTATATCATTTCAAAATTCTATTGCAGTCGGTAATAGAGCTCAAGCCGGTGATGGAGCCGGATCAAATGGTTGTATAGCAGTAGGATTGGATGTAACGGCATCCGGTGAATACAATGCGGCGTTTGGTAGAGAAGCAGTCGCATCACCCGGAAACCCGGGAGGCGCAATCGCCGCAGGATATTCTGTAACTGCTGCGGGTATAGGTTCTACTGCATTTGGTAGAAATACGGAAGCTTCCGCGGATTTCGCATTTGCTTGTAATAGAAGTACGACGGCCTCAGGACCGGCCTCATTTGCTGCCGGATCCGGTTCAAAAGCATTAGGTTCCGGTTCAGCCGCCTTTGGTCTACTGACAATAGCTTCCGGATCAAATCAATTTGTAGTAGGACAATATAACTCACGTAACAATACTAGCTCACTGTTTGTAGTAGGAGGGGGATCCGGAGACGTTAGTAATCGAAAAGACATTTTTGACGTTCGAATTGATTCCAATTACTCCGCATCAATTCAAATACCTACAAACCCATCAGCACCATCAAATCCAGTATCCGGTTCCATGTATTGGAGCGGTAGTTTTATATATTTATACACAGGTGCCGGTGCAACAGGCTGGCAGAGTGCATCCTTAGCATAATATGAATAAAAGAATTATAGCAATTTATCCGGGTCGATTTCAACCGTTCAGTAAACATCATTATTCAGTTTACAAATGGATAGTACAACAATTTGGAGAAAACAATACTTATATTGCCACTTCAAATGTAGTATCACCGCCTAAATCACCGTTAAATTTCAATGAGAAAAAACTCATAATGAAAGCGTACGGAATTCCTGAAAATAAAATAGTGAATTGCAAGTCTCCATACAAACCGGAAGAAATTTTACGAGATTTCAAATCGAAAGATACTGCGGTAGTATTTGTTGTAGGATCAAAAGACATGGATGTAGATCCTAGATTTAAAATTACTCCTACATCATACTTTCAAAAGTACAATTCAAATGCTGCATTAAAGGGTTATGAAGATGCCGGTTACATTGTAACAGCTCCGCATATCAAAACCATGATCAACAATAAAGAATTGTCAGGTACTTACAGTAGGGAGTTGCTGTCATCCGGTAAACCAATTGATGTGATAATGAAATCTATTTTTGGATTTTACAATAAAGGAATAGGTAATATGCTACAAGACAAATTTAAAATGAAAGAATCTGCAATATTCACTAAAAATTGGTGGAACTCAATTATCAATGAAGTGATTGTTGATTCAAACAAATCAACAGATTCTAGAATTTTACTTACATGTGGCGGCGCTGCCGGACATATGTTACATCCATTTGAACTCGACAGTGTTAATACAGGTAAAGATTTGATAGATGTATTCAAAAAATCAGCAAAGTGGTTGCAATCAAATGCAGCTTCTGTGAAAATAGATGGTGTGAATGCTAGTATTAGATTGGTTACTGTAAATGGTAAAAAACAATTTGTATTGGACAGAGGTTCAAATAAACCGTTAGACGTAGTAGGAGTTACTGCAGACACTTTAAAGGATAGATTCCCTGCCGGTCACGGTATGATAGGTATAGGTAAAACGGTATTGAATATATTCAACTCATCTTTATCAGCAATCAAATCACCTTTAAAAAAATTAGGATTGTTAGACAATCCGAATATTCTACTTAATATTGAATTTGTATCCGGTCAGACAAACGTAATGGCATATGATCACGATTTTATTACTATACACGGTTTATTGGAAGTTACGAAAGTCGGTAACAGGCGTGTTTCAAAAGAAATACCGTTTGACAAATCTGCAATGAATGAGTTGGTGCAAGCACTTACTGCAAAAGCAATGAAATTCGGATATAAAGTTTATCATGAAATTCCTACTTCCAATACAACGCCTCCCAATTTCAATAAAGCTTTGAATAAACCTATTACGGTAGTTTATTCCAAGACTAAAAAAGAAACCAAATCATTGAAAAATTGGTTGAGTGCATTAACAATTCCGACTGATGTTAAAATTGATTGGAACGGGGCATCTACGTATGCAATCAGTAAAAAGGTATTGACTGATATTGATAATGGTGTTGAGGTATCGAAAGCTACTACCAATTCACAAGATGCTGAATCAGCCGTTGCCGGTTACATAACGTATATGGCTACAATCTTACTAGGTGATGTAATTTTGGAATCTCTAGATAGTCCATTAGGAGGTGTACAAAATCAAGAAGGTATAGTAATTAGAGCTTCTGAAATTTCTCCTAGTCCATTTAAAATTACAGGTAAATTTATTTTAGGTGGTCTAAGTTCAAAGTTTAGAAAATGATTGTAATATATATTATAAAATAAGTTATGAAAGGTAATGCAGATTCCAAATTAAAAAACGTACAAGCCATTAAACAAATGTTAGCTGGTACGCATAAATTTCAAACGAAAACTACCGTTGGATTTATGCCTACCGGATCAATCGTTACTAAAAAGATTGGTGATAGATGGACTGATGCTGAAGGAATTGAGTGGGAGCAGAAAGACGGATATAAGATCAGGGTATCTAGATTTGATGAACTTCGATCTGAATTGAATAGTTTTAAAAATTGTAGAAAGGAAACTTGTACTTGCGTAGATCCCGGTAGAGCTGACATGAAAATGAAAGTGATTCATGGTATGTGTCTGGATTGCGTTATTGATATGGAACATGAATTGAGATTGGAAGGTAAGTTTGAAGAATATGCATCCAATAAATTGAAACATAATGCATTATCCTGGCTACGTGATGCTGAACAGGAAACAAATGAATTAGCTATTGCAGTACAAAAGGCCCCGGAATTTGTACACGTAGACGGTAGAGTTGATAAATGGAATTTAGATTATGATCCAATTAAAATGTCAGAATCTATATTGGATCAATTCAATACAATAAAGCAACAAGTTTTTGATCGTTACAATATTACAGAGTCTGAATTTAAAAACTTTAAAGAATCATGCCTAGTTTAATTTCACAACAATTGGAAAAAGCTTCCATACGTTTAAAGGATGCAATTGCTGCACATGCCAATATTAATATTGAATTGCAAACAGTTAAAACGCAATTCATTTCAACTACCAATCCGGTTATCAAGGAAAAGTTGAAACCTAAATTGATTGCGTTAACCAAACAGGAACGTTCAGCAAAAGCAGAATTGGATAAAGCTGAAATGCAATTTCAAAAAATATTGCAAGGTGAATCAACCGATGTAATTGATTTGTTAGATCATGCTATCAAAGAACATTACGTTAAAATGTTAATTAGAAACGAAGTTAAAAAATGTCTGTAACTGATTTAAAAATTGCAGTAGATGTAAAGAATTGGAAAAAAACAGATTCAATTCTTCAACATTTCGACATATTATATGATATCACCAAGTCCAAAAAACTTAACGGATATTCTATAATAGAATTTTATTCGTTGAACGATTATAATATCGTTACTTCTAAAATGAACAAGTACTCAATACCATATAAAGATAATGTTAGTTCCTAGTGTATTACAGCTTCAAATTGAACAGGCTTTAAATGTTGCGTTTTCCAATAAAAATATACCGCCTGAAACAGCGGCAAAATTGATAGCACAACAGTTATCGATTGCAATCGATTCGTATATACGATCCATGACAATTATAGTACCTCCAGGTCAAGCTGTTGCAACTCCGGTAGGTCCCGGTGCTACTACTAGTCCAAGTCCACCTGCAACAATTATTTGACAATGAGCGCCGAAGCTAATCTAAGAGATATAATCAAATTAGAATTTAAAAAGTGTTATAGCGATCCTATATACTTTATGATAAAGTACTGTGTGATCCAACATCCTCAGCGCGGGAAAATTCCATTTAAATTGTATCCATATCAACAGGATGTATTGAAATCATTCCAGCATCACGATTACAATGTCATATTAAAATCGCGTCAGCTAGGTATCTCTACATTATGTGCTGCATACGCTCTATGGTACATGATATTCCACTCAGATAAAAACATATTGGTATTGGCTACTAAACAGGATGTAGCTAAGAATCTGGTAACTAAAGTGCGAGTAATGAATGAAAATTTACCGACTTGGTTGAAAGTGGTTACTACGGAAGATAACAAATTGAGTTTACGATTTAAAAACGGATCGCAAATTAAAGCTACAACCACTTCATCAGACTCTGGTAGATCTGAAGCGTGTTCGGTAGTAATAGTGGATGAGTGCTGTGACGGTAGAACTATAGTTAAGGTTAAACATAAAACTACCGATGAAGTTTTAGAGATTACGATTGCTGATTTATTTAATATGAATAAAAAATAACATTGTATATATTTATACGCATAATATACGTTATATGGACAATTCTGTTATACTAGAAAAAATATATATTAATGGTAAATTACATCATGATGTATTAAAAGATAATTTTTTTAGTAAGCGTGGTATTCAGGATGTTCGAGAAGCGATATTTAATAATACTTCATTTCTAGATTCATACGACACTAGTTTTCGTGAGAGAATATTTTATATAGAAAATGGGTATGTTTCCGTACAATTATGTACATATTGTAATACAAATAAATTAAAGTTTCGCAGACCGCAGGTCCCGTTTAATAAAACCTGTACAGATTCGAATTGTATATCAAAACATCGAACTAAGGTACTACTTAATAGTTGGGATGGTGATACTAAATTTAAAAATAAGCGTATACGTTATATAGACACCATATGTCGTGGCTGCGGTGTACTATACAGAAGAAGTGAACAATCAAAAAAACGATATTGCGGTCAACACTGTTGGACTGTAAACGGTGATTATGTACATACTGAATCTACTAAAGAAAAAATTAGAAATTCCAATAAATTAGTACATAACAGTATATCGTATAAGGAAAAGTATAAAGATGTTTATATCGCTTCTAGAAAGAAAATATCAGAAACTATGAAACGTAAAATAGCATCGGGCGAATTCACACCCTGTATAACAAACTCATGGACTCGATGGACTGCCACGTTAATTGATAATAGCGGTATAAAAAAATTTAGAAGTATGTGGGAAGCCGCGTTTTATTCGTTAAATTTAAATTGTAAGTACGAAGTTACTAGAATTTCATATACATTTAACAATACTTCGCACGTGTATATAGTCGATTTTACTGATGACGTAAATAAGGTTTTATATGAAATAAAGCCGTTATCGTTGATAGCTAATAGTCGAAATGTAGCGAAGTATGAAGCCGCGATGGATTGGTGTGCACAGAACGATTATACGTATGTTATAATAGATGATAACTGGTATCGTAATAATGAAAGTAACTTCGACTTAGAGAAGTACCCTGATTTGGAAAAAGTAATCAAATCGATATGCAAAAAGAAATAGTACAAAATACTGATTGGGAAATATTGACACCAACAGGTTGGTCAGACTTCTCAGGTGTATCGAAGACTATAAAAACAATTATGTTTACGATACAATTTACGGATAATACTAATATAAAATGTAGTGAGTCACATCTATTGAAATTTCCCAATGGTGAATTTTTAGAAGCATGTCATATTTTACCCGGTGATATTTTATATGGTAATAAGGAAGTAAGCGATGTATCATATGAGCTAGGTGAATTTGAACTATATGACGCTATCGATGTGTCATATGATAGTGAGTATTATACTAACGATGTAGTAAGTCATAACTGCGCCTTCATTGACGGTATCGATGAGATATGGGGTTCAATTCAACAAACGTTAGCTACGGGTGGTAAGGCAATTTTATTGTCATCACCTAACGGTACCGGAAATTTCTTTCATAAAACTTGGGTTGATGCTACTACCAATATCAATTCAAAGTGGAATCCAATTCGATTACATTGGACTGTACATCCGGATAGAACTGAGAAATGGAGGCAGGATCAAGAAGATTTATTAGGTCCTAGATTAGCAGCCCAGGAATGTGTGGATGGTGATTGTGTAGTATCAGTATGTGATACGTATACAAACTCTATAATGGATATGAAAATATCCGATTTGTATACTAAATTAGATGAATCATGTTAACGTGTACGATATGAAACGTAATAGTCGATACAAAATATTAACCGATAGAGGTTATGAACATTTCGATGGCATATCGCTGCGATCTAAACCGGAGTTTATAGAAATTCAACTAAGTAACGGTGACAGTATAAAGTGTTCGAAAAATCATGCATTCATAGTCGACTCCAGGCCCATGTATGCTATTGAATTATATGAAGGATGTTATATAGATTCACCGTTAGATTCGGAGCCAATATATGTTAGTTCTATAAAATGTTTCGATTTTGATATACAGTTATATGATGTAATTAATTCGGGAGAATCGCACGTGTATGCAGTTAACGGTATATTATCACATAACTGTGATGCAGATTTCATTTCCTCAGGTGCGACCGTAATTGCCCCGGAAATATTGCAGTATTACAGATCAATGACTCGAGAACCGATTGAAAAACGAGGCTTTGATAACAATTTATGGATATGGGAATATGCTGATTTTCATAGAAACTATATAGTAGCAGCCGACGTGTCTAGAGGTAATGGAGCGGACTATTCAACATTACATGTATTTGATGTAGAGACTTTAAATCAGGTTGCTGAATATAAAGGTATGATAGGTACCACTGAATTTGGTCATCTATTGGTTACAGTCGCTACAGAATACAATAATGCGTTACTGGTAGTGGAAAATGCAAACGTTGGATGGGCTGTAATACAGACTATAATAGAACGAGGATACAGTAACTTGTATCACACTAACAGAGATATTACAACTGATATCAATTTAAATCAACAGTTGGCTCGAGGCGTAGACGTTAGGAATACATCGAATTCAGTTCCCGGGTTTACTACTTCATCAAAGACTAGACCTCTTCTTATATCTAAGCTAGAAACGATGGCTCGACATAAAGAACTCATAATCAATAGTATCAGATTATTGGAAGAACTTTCGGTCTTTATATGGAATGGATCCAAGCCTGAAGCACAACATGGTTACAATGATGATCTCGTAATGTCATATTCAATTGGTATATGGGTTCGAGACAATGCATTTAAGTTGATGGAACGAGGTAGAGAATTAACTCAAGTAGCTTTATCTCACATCACTAAGACTTCAAGTAACCCGATATTAACTACACCCAACTCTTCAAAGTCTAATCCATGGTCCATGCCTATAGGATTAAATAAGAATGAAGACTTAACTTGGTTGTTGTAAGTTAATTTCATATATTTATTATATAAATTTAAATTTATTATATGGCTGATAAATCATTAGCGGCTCGATTACAACGATTATTTAATACGAATGTAATAGTACGAAAGATTGGTAAAAATGAGTTGAAAGTATTGGACTCAAATAAATTGCAATCAACAGGCAATTTAAATTATACAAGATATATAGATCGATTCACCAGATTACATGGTGTAAAAAGTCAATTGGCAACCTATAACAATCAGTACAATTATTATAGTTCAAAAACAGAACTTTATACAGATTATGAAAGTATGGATATGGATGCCATTATCAATACTGCACTAGACATTTATGCTGATGAAACTGTACTTAAAGATGAATATGGTCATATATTAACTATCAAGTCAGATGATCAAAGAATTCAATCCATTTTAGAGAACCTGTTTTTTGATATCTTAAATGTTAACTTCAATTTATGGCCGTGGGTTCGTAATGTGTGTAAATATGGTGACTTTTATTTGAAATTGGACATTCATGATGAAATAGGTATAGTTAACGTAACTCCACTTTCATCTTATGAAATGATTAGATATGAAGGGCATGATCCTAGTAATCCATATCTAGTACAGTTTTCCAATATGAATGAAAAGAAAACTCTTTATGAAAATTATGAAATTGCACATTTTCGACTGTTAACAGATTCCAATTTCTTGCCTTATGGTAAGTCTATGTTAGAAGGTGCTCGTAAAGTATGGAAACAACTTACATTATTGGAAGATGCAATGATTATACATCGAATAATGCGAGCTCCGGAGAAACGAGTTTTCAAAATTGATATTGGTAATATTCCTCCCAATGAAGTAGACGGTTACATACAGCGTATTGCTAACCAAATGAAGAAAGTACCGTATATAGACGAACGTACCGGTGATTACAACTTGAAGTTCAATTTGATGAACATGATAGAAGATTATTACCTACCAGTACGAGGAGGTCAATCAGGTACTCAAATTGATCCACTACCAGGTATGGAGTTTACTGGTATTGATGATGTCGAGTATTTACGAAACAAAATGATGGCCGGTCTGAAAGTACCTAAAGCATTTTTAGGTTACGAAGAAGGTATTAGTGGTAAAGGTACTTTGGCTGCCGAAGACGTTCGATTTGCTCGTACAATTGAAAGAATTCAAAGAATTATAATTTCTGAATTGACTAAGATTGCAATAGTTCACTTATATGCTCAAGGATTTGAAGGAGTAGATATGATGAACTTTGAAATCACAATGACATCTCCTTCTACTATATATGAGCAAGAGAAAATCACTCTATGGAATTCAAAAGTAGATTTGAGCAAGTCAATTATTGAAGGTAAATTGAAATCAAAAGATTGGATTTATCAGAATATATGGGATTTCACTGAGGAACAAATTCGAGTTGAAAAAGATCGTTTAATAGATGATGCGAAGTTTGCATTTAGAATGAATTCTATAGAGCAGGATGGAACAGATCCTGCAAGTGAAGTAGGAAAAAAACCTGAGGGCGGTGGTGAAGGCGGTCCTGGAGGTGAAAATCCATTCGCTGGAGGAGAAGAAGGTGGCGAAAAAGGTGGTGAAGAGAAAGGTACTGAAGCCGGAGGAGAAGAAAAGGAAACTACCACTGAGGAAGGATTTGAAAGAAAGAAGCCGAAAGTTCCTAAGGGCGGCTGGCCCGGAGCCGGAAGACCTAAAGAACCGGTGAAATATGGAACTAATAGATATGTATTAGGTAGAGATCCTTTAGGTAAAGAGTCTATGCGTGGGTCTAACCAATCTAGATTTGAGTCATACGGATTAAATAAAATGAACAAACGTAAGAAACTGACAGAATCTACCGAAAGTTTCTTAGATGAGTCCAATTTAATTAATGATTTGAATCTGTAATCATATTTATTAATAAATTCATGGTGAAAATCATATGAAGAAACTGAAACATTCTAAATTCAAAAATACCAGTGTCTTATTTGAAATGTTAGTACGTCAAATTGCGTCTGATACTTTAAATAACACAAAGTCCAAATCGATACCATTAATCAAAAAGTATTTTCACAAAAATACTGAATTGTATAAAGAATTGGGATTGTATCAAACTTTAATTAAGGAAAGATTCAAATCTAAAGATTCTGCGGAGAAGTTGATAGAGGCAGTAGTAGAATCCAGAAATAAATTGAACTTATCTTCATTGAATCGAGAGAAGTACAATTTGATTCGTGAAATAAGGAAACATTATTCATTGGACACGTTCTTCAAATCGACAGTTTCAGATTACAAGGTAATGGCTTCTATATATAGAATATTTGAATATAAGCCATCAGATAATCCTGCTGAGTTGATTAGAACTACCGGTACATTGCTAGAACATATAACTAATAGTACTGTATCTAATCAAGCTCAAGTAGAATCAAATATGGTATTGAATGAATATTCAAAACAAGACAAAGACGTTAGATTGTTAGCATATCGTTTATTGGTAGATAAATTCAATACAAAATATTCCAACCTGTCTATCAGTCAGAAAAAACTATTACGAGAGTATATCAATTCCATCGGTGATATCAGTTCAATAAAATCTTATATAGACTCGGATGTTGCAAAATTACAGAAAGTAATTGCAAAATATTTACCGAAAGTAGATGATACCATATTGAAAATTAAATTGAATGAATCAGTAACCTTATTAAATAAAATTGCTGACTCTAAAAAAGTAAATGATGATCACATTCTTCGATTGTTACATTTTCATGAATTATCTAATGAACTTAAAACTATATTTAAATGATTGATCCGGGATACACATATTCAAATGCAACAGGTTCAATGTGGTCTGCATTAATACCTGCAGTGCCTAGTACGGCAATTTTATTAACGGATCTACTACG